>OLNJ01000008.1_pt1 | contig 185289 bp, 299 predicted proteins | sample 1672191 | NCBI WGS metagenome assembly OLNJ01 (sample SAMEA3136657, study PRJEB25190) | human gut metagenome | biome: human gut; feature: human-associated habitat; material: faeces | place: Austria | collected 2013
GCAGAAGACCCTGAATACGTAAATAAAGTCAAAACTTTAAGAGCCAAAATTCTCCAAAAGTATGATAAACATTAAAGATAGAAAACGGGCCAACTTTAAGATTTTAACTAGACTGGCTCAAATCATAGAATGTAGTCCGTATTTGCGATTCCAGCAAATATTATCTAATTACAAAGTCTGTGAATTAGGTAAGGATAAGTTCTACGAAGAGAGTATAAAAACTCTTAGGAATTTAGAGGAAGAAATGAACAAAAAGTTGAACACTTAATAGATTTAAAATGGAATTTAAGAATTTTAAGAAAGATGTAGAAGCTGCTTTCAACAATATGATTGCAGAAAACCTGTTTGTTGCTAATGTTGATAAAGACCTCCTTTGGATGGGCTATCTTCTGTCGTTTGAAGATGAAACTATTAGACAAGACCATAACTGCAATGCCTGTAAATCTTTTATCCGGCATTATGGTAAAGTTGTAGCGATTGACCCTCAAACGTATAAGATTAAAACATTCTGGGACGATGTGCATACTCCTGGATATGAGAAAACAGCACAGGCTCTAGCTAAATTAGTTAAGGAAGCTGGAATAGGAGACGTCTTTATTCAAGATGTGAACGAATTTCATGGTTGTGACCATAATGTTCAACTACTTCCTGATGGAACAACTAGAACTTGGACGCATCTATATGTGACTATTCCGAATAACTTCAAATTCAACAAACGAGTTCATGGTTTTGACTCTGCTGCTGGTTACAGAGGAGATGTCAGAGCAAGAGCTGGAGTATTTGAACGCTCCATCAATGAGCTTAAGCTAGAGGCAGTTGAAACTGTTATTGAGCTTATAGAAGGAAATAATCTCTATAGAGGTGCAGAGTTCTTGAAGAGTTTGGAGGAATTTAGAAGAACATTGGTTGCCGCCCAAACTCTGAGTCCAGAAGTAAGAACTAACTATTGCTGGTTAAACTTTAAGTCTCCTATAGCTAAGATTAGAAACATGGCTATGGGAACTTTACTTATTGATCTAAGTAATGGTGTAGATTTGGAGAGAGCCGTAAGGGCATATGAAAACATCATGGCTCCTGCTAACTATAAGAGACCTACTGCTCTTATTACTAAGAAGCAAATTGAAGCTGCTCAGAAGAAAGTAGAAGAGCTGGGTCTTACTGATGCACTTCCTCGTCGTCACGCTCACGTAGAAGATATTTCTGTGAATGATGTTCTATTCGTAAATAGAGATACTAGAGCAAAGATGAAGGGAGGAATGTTTGATATGCTCTCCGAAACTTCTACAGTAAATCCAAAAGAGTTTACCAAAGCCCAAGAGGTTTCTGCTGATGCCTTTGTCAAGAATGTACTTCCAGGAGCTAAGGAGGTTTCTATCTTGGTAGAGAACAGACACATTCCCAACTTTGTTACTCTGACTGCTCCTGAAAATCCGGATGCTGGACAGTTGTTCAAGTGGAATAACAACTTTGCTTGGGTTTATAATGGTTCTGTAGCTGATTCTTTCAAGGAGAAAGTAAAGGCTGCTGGTGGAAATGTAGACGGCTTCATGAGATGCTCTCTTCACTGGTTTAATTATGATGACCTTGACCTTCATGTAACCGAGCCTGGAGGAAGAGAAATCTATTATGGAAGCAAGACTGGTTATACTGGAGGAACTCTTGATGTTGACATGAACGCAGGTTCTGGAAAAACTAGAGATGCTGTTGAGAACATCATATGGACAGACCCTAGCAGACTAAGACCAGGGGATTATGTGGTAAGAGTGCATAACTTCAATAAGAGAGAAAGTATTGATTTTGGTTTCGAAATGGAAATCGAGATTAATGGAGAACTTCATAAGTTCAACTATGATAAGATGGTGTCAGACAGAGAATATATTGCGGTAGCAATTATCAAGGTAGATTCTATTGGTAATATAACCCTAAGTCCGGTAATTGCCGAAGGTGCAACTTCATACAAGTCTATGAACGAGTGGGGCATTGATACTATGCGTTTCCAAACTGTTTCTTGCATCATGTATTCTCCAAATTATTGGGAAGGTAATGAAATAGGAAACAAGCACCTATTCTTCATGATTGATGGATGTAAAAATCCTGACCCAGTTCGAGGATTCTTCAATGAATATCTGAGACCCGATCTCGAAAAAGATCATAAGAGAGTATTCGAAGCTATTGGCTCTAGAGCTAAAGCAGAATACAACGATAACCAGTTGAGTGGACTGGGATTCTCTAGTACGTCTCACGACGAGGTTGTAGTTAAAGTTGATAATAAACCATTTAAAATTAAATTCTAATTATGTACAAACAAGCGTCTAAAATGAAGTTGCGCTTTGCAACTAGTAAAGGTAATTTGAGTGTGGAAGATTTGTGGGACTTAAGTCTGCCTGCATTGGACAGACTGGCAGTGTCCTATGACGAAGAATTAGCCAAGAGTCCTAGAAAATCTTTCATAACTAATGATACTCCTAGCAATAGCGAACTGGAGTTAAAGTTCAATATTGTGAAAGATGTTATCACTGATAAGCTGAAAGACAAGGCCGCTAGAGAAGCAGCTAAAGATAAGGCAGCTGAGAAGGCACGCCTGACTGAACTGCTGGCTAAGAAACAGTCTGAGAAAATGGAAAGTATGTCCGAAGATGAAATCAGACAACGACTTGCAGAACTCGGATAATTGTGTCGTATTGAAAACAGTTAGTCCACAAATCTTAGATAAACTAAGGGAAAGTGGATTGACTGTTTGTACGTGTTGTGAATTTCCTGGTACAGCCTGGTTAGTATTCAGACCAAATATGCCTACATCGGATATTCACGGTGAGGGGTATGATTTCGAAGAGATAGGACTTTTTGGAACAGAGGCTGTTCTCAAATACTTCGAAGCTAACACTCCGAATTATGTAGATTGCGGAACTGATGTCGATAAATTTATTAACATTTGTTTGCAGTTTAAATAAGTTAACGGTTTTTAACTTTGAATTTAACACTTGTACTGTTATTATAGTAAGTTGATTAGCGGTACGTGAGTATAGCTAATTACTATGCCCGAATGGTGGAATTGGTAGACACGTCAGATTTAGAAAAAGAAATGTTCTTTCTTATTAATCTATTTTAACAGAATTTTATAGGAAGTCACAAATTTTTATTATATCTATGTGTATATAAAAATATACATAATGAGTAAAAGAAAATGGACTGATGAACAACTGATTGAGGCTGTTAAAACTAGTTTATCTTATGCAGAAGTAATGAGAAAATTAGGACTTAAAGCAGCTGGCAGTAACTATGATACTGTTAAGAACAAGATTAAAGAATATAATTTAGATACCTCACATATGACTGGTAAAGTTTGGAATCAAGGAGAACGATACAAGCCAGTTAAAACTTCCAGACCTTTAGAAGAAGTTTTAGTAGAAAACTCTACATGGGTAAATACTAATAATTTACGTAAAAGACTTCTTAAGGAAGGTATCAAGGAATATAAATGTGAGTGTTGTGGCAGGACTGAGTGGTTAGGAAAACCTATAGCTCTAGAACTGCATCATGTAAATGGTATAAAAGATGATTTAAGGATAGAAAATTTACAACTTCTGTGTCCTAATTGTCATGCCTTTACTGATAATTATAGAGGAAAGAACAAGGGTATGAATGCCCAAGAGGAAACTCTTGGAGTAGAAGCAGGCTAATTCGGTGAAGGTATCAGCCCTATAAATGGTAATAACGCCGAGCTAAGTTAAAAAGAATAAGATAACAAGAACCTCTGTTAAGCTAGAACGTAGCTTCATACGGATGAACTTACTTCTTTTTATAAATGTGTAGAGACTATACACCTGCAACCTAAGTCAGAATTGATATGGTTAAGACATAGTCCAAGCAATCTTTTATAGATTGTATGAAGCTCTGATGCCCAGTAATGGGCGTGTGGGTTCGAGTCCCACTTCGGGTACTAATTTAATATCAATAATATGGAAAGATATATAGAAGAACTTATTGAAATATATAGAAAAAATACTCTAAAGTCAGATGAAGAATTAGAATCTCTGAAGAGTTTACTTAGAAATGTTCATCGTGATGGATTTATAGCAGGAGAAGAATCAATAATTAATGTTGTGGATAAACTAACAAAACGTAACTAATATGAACAGTGTATTTTTTGGAAATGAAGGGTTGACTTCTACGTCAGCAAACTTCTATGCGAACATCGCACAAGAAATGATTCAAGCAGCACAGGAACGCTTGAATAATGTGAAATTCTTTCAAGTATCTGTAGCCTCTATCGGTGGAGGAGAAAAGCAGTTAATGACAGTAGGACAAAAGTCCCTTGACTTTATAAAAGATGATTTGGAAAAGGTCGCTGCCATGAATAGTTTTTGTGCTTGGGTACGAGAAGCTATTAAAGAGAAAGAAGGAATGATTGGCAAAGTATCTGCTACTATGCTTGATGATTGGGCAGAAAGTCAGGGAATAGGACTGCCAGAGCAGCCTAAGTATCCAGAAGCTCTACCTTCTCCGACTGAAGAGACTATCATAAAGTCGTGGGATATTAACAAGAGAAATAAATTCCTAAGATTAGAGGCGTTTGCTTCTACCTATGGAAAGTATATTCATCCAAAAGGAGCCTTTAGTAAAGCACGAAAAGAAGTTCATGCAGCTGAGAATTGTCCTATCTATAAGGAAGGCTCTGGAAGAGATTTAATTCTCTACTACCAAGACCCTACCATCGAAGTAGAAAAAGTGGACAATATGTTCATGTCTCTTCAAGACACCTATCGTTCTTACGAGAAGGAGTTAAATGCTCTTAAAGCTGAGCTTAAGGAGGAGGTTAATAAACTTTCTAACACTCAAGAACAAGAGTATCGTGAGAAAATGGCTGAATTTAAAGCAAAATACGACAAATATACCTCCGAATTAGGAGAGTTGAGAAGTCGTTTCAATAGTTGGAAAACTTCTGAAATGGAACGTATTTCCAAACTAAAAATCGCTTTGCCTAAGAATCTTTTAGATATTTTCGAAGAGATTAGGAGACAAGGCGACTCTTCCTCTAAGTAATTAGAGGACTTCCGTAGGAAGCTAACATAACATACTTAACAGGAATAATTATGAACAGTATATTCTTAAATCCGCATGGATTTAATCTTTATTCGCTGGCTACACAAAAATTTACAACCTACTCTCTAATTGAGAGTCTTTGTCTTAGTCTTTGTTAGTGTAGCTAGGTCTTTGACTACGGCTTCATCTTTGCCTGCGCGTTAGCTTCCTACATAGCTCGTCAACCACGTGTTGAAGGAGTTACGGAATCCCTTCGGGATTCTAGCCTTTTGCTTCAGTTACAAGTAATCTTTAAACTTGGTGACTATTATCCCAAATTCTCAACAAGATGAAGAGGGAGGTTGACCAACCTAATAATGGTACAAGCTCTTCGGAGTGATAGGAGTGGGGAAAGTATCTGGTGAAGCACAGATACTGGAACCACTCTTTTTTTTGATAGATAAAATGATTATTAACTAATTTAAATTAAGAAAAATGAAGAAAGTACTATTGCTTTTCGGAATGGTTGCACTGATGTCTGCTTGTGCAGGTAATACAAAGACTCAGGCTCCAGAAAACGATTCTATCGCAATCGTTAAAGAAGTTGCTGACACAATGAGTGTAGACACTCTAGGTGTGGATAGTCTTGTAATTGATAGTATTCAGTAATATGGATTTTATCGCAACCAGAGTCAATGAACTCTTAAGTAGGGTATCTCCTATTAAGCGATGGCTTATTTCTGATGTTGCGAATGAATATTATCGAGCAGGATATCAAGATGGTCAGAAACTAGTCTACAGAAATGTGTTAAAGGGAAGCGCATTGAGAGAGTTTATCGAAATTCTAAATCATTGCGGAATTAAACTTAGTTACAACTTACGTAAGGGTGGGCTACTGGTCAGTGTAAGAACTGATAAGTTGTCCAACTTACAGAATCTTGTTAATTGTTACAAAAATGAGCAAAACAAAGAGAACAGTCCTGACAAGGGATGATTGTCCCCCATTGGAGGAACAATACAAAAGCATTATGGAGAACTTTGATTTTGATAAGGTTCTGGAGTATATGCAGTGGAACAAGAGTCATAGAGAATATGATGACGAGGGTCGCTGTATAGGCAAAAGTACATGGAAAATGTACGTAGGTCCGAACGAACACAGAGTTCCTACTCTTTACGAACTATCCAGAAATGCTAGTATACTACTAAGAGAAGTAATGAAGCTGTACAATGACAACAAAAGTCCTTATCTTTCTATAGCTACTGGACCATTCAAGGTTATTTGCAGATATGGGATGCTGGAACTTATAGCTTGCCTAGAAACTTGGAGTTATGATTGAATTTAATCAGATTTTTTGTGAGGATTTGAAAGATGATTTCGAGGAAGCTGGTAGGCATGAGAGAAATTTCGAGCTAGATGAGTTCATTCAGAAGGATTTGAGTAGAGCTTTTGCTTTTGGTTATTGTCACTTAGATTGGATAAAAGAAAAAATGTGGTTTCCAGCCTCTATTAGAAAAGCCTTGAGGCATCTTGGGGATAATTTGGAAGACTTCATTCCACAAATTAAGTGGCTTAATGAGAAGTATGGAGCTGTAGGAAAGAGAGTTAGAATAAGTGATTATGCAAACTATATTTTAGATAATATATTTTGTGATAATCAAGACGACCTGCTAAAGATAGCAATACTACTAGGAACTAATCTCAGGACCAATACTCAGAATGAGTAATTTAGAGGTCTTTACCGATGGGGCTTTTAGTTCGTCTAGAAATACAGGAGGGGTAGGAGTTGTATTCGTAATTGATGGGAAAAAATCCTATGAATTTAGTAAGGTGATTCCAAATACTACTAACAACAAATGTGAGTTGTTAGCTGTAATATATGCTCTCAATGCAGTAAGTCGTAAGATAGAATCTCTTACTATCTATTCAGATTCTCAGTATGTCATAGGATGTGCTACGAAAGGATGGAAAAGAAAAAAGAATGTAGAATTGTGGAACTTGTATGACAAAGTTTTTGCTAAAGCAAGCCAGTTTTGCTCTGACATAAAATTTTGTTGGGTTAAGGGACATACTTCAAATTCTGATTTCTTTTCTGAGATGAATAATTTAGCAGATAAATTAGCAGTTGAAGCAAGTCAAGAATATGAAACTAAGAAAGAACAAAAACAAGAGACTCATTAAAGAGGCTATGAAGTTCTATCCGTTTGATTATGGTTTTGTTCTCTCCCTAGAGAAACAAGCTTTAATTAGAATGTATGAATACTTCAAAGTATCTAGAATTGCTGAAGGTAACGAAGTTGTTGAAAAGAATCTAAAACTCGCACTAGGACTTTTAGATATTGTTCTAGAGATAGATTCTGCCTATCATTGTGATTTCAGACCTGGGTCTGAAGGATTCGTAGATAGGCACATAAACATTAAGAACTGGAAACGATTCTGGCCTAAAGCTGCTGATCTTGATTTGAGTAAACCTATTCTTCAAGACCATTTGAGAAGAGAAAAAGCCTGGTACTTGTACAATAAACTTAAGTTTGAACGTATGAGAACTTGGTGGGATTAATTTAATTAATTTAATTATGAAGAGAATTTTTAGTATTATTTGTTTGTGTTTAATGTGTGCATTTGCTAGCGCACAAGTTGTTGAAACTGGAAGTTTGAAAGATAACTGGTATGTTTCTGGTAATGTAGGTACTACAATTTGGGACAACTCAAGAAGTTGGGCTGAACCTCGTGATGTATTAGTAAATATTGCGGTGGGTAAAGAAATTACTCCTATCTTTGGCTTGGAGTTAGACATGACGGCTGGAATGAATCAAGGAAATAAGACATTCTTTGATTCACATAATTTGACAGCTAATGTTACTACTAATCTTACTAACTTGATATGTGGATATAACGGAGATAGACGTCTGTTTGAACCTATATTAATTGTTGGTGCTGGTTGGTATCATACTTATGGAGATGTCTATAATAATGTATCCGCCCGTGGAGCCGTTAGATGTAACTTTAATATCTCTAATAGATGGGCATTAAATGTTACTCCTGAGTATATGTTACTTCCCAAGACTTCCCCTCTGAATCATGAGTTTAATGTCTATATTGGTGCTACCTATCGCTTTAAGTCTAGCAAGGGGGACTTTCCAATTATGAAGTTGTATAGTGATGCCGAGGTTGAAAGCCTAAACGCTTCTATTAATGAGTTGAGAGCCAAGAATGAGGAACTTATGGCTCGTAAACCAATAGAAATTGTTAAGACGGACACAATCGAAATTACTAAAGTAGAGCTTTTGACTCCAAAAATTCAATTCCTTCAAAATTCTTCAGAGATTTCTAAAACTTCCAATGTGGCTGTCTCAGAACTAGCTTCCTATATTTCTAATAGTGGAAAAACTTATGTGATTGAGGGATATGCTTCGGAAGAAGGTCCAGAAGAGTTTAATAATAACCTTGCTGTAGCTAGGGCAGAATCTATGAAGAAGGCTCTGATTAGCTATGGTGCTCCAGAGGATAAATTGGTTGTTAAGGGATGTGGAATTACCACTGAATTTGGAGATAATGAATTTAATCGTATCGTAATAATTTCCGAACAATGAAGTATAAGAAAAAAGTAGCTTGGTTAAAAGCAAAGCAAGCATGGTGGGATAAACAAGGAAAAGACTTTCAGGCTGCAACTACCAGACCTGGGTCTATTAAAACTCGATAAATCATGATTGCGTTTATAATTGTGTGCATAATGTTTGCCGCGTATATTTATTATGACCCGTATGTAGATATTACAGAGGATAATGTACTACTATGGTATAATAAAAGCGGCAATAGAGAATATATTATTCTATGGTCGAGAAAAACTTAATTAAGGCATTTGTTGCCGTTCTATTAATCGTTGTAATTTACAACGTCAGCTTATGGTTATTATCCGAATCATTGTATGCTGCAAATATCTTGGGGTTGTTACTATTACTAGTGGCAATCCCAAGTTTAGTTTATAGGATATTCAAATATATTAAGAAACATTATTTAAATAAGGAAAATGAAGACAATTATTAAGCTTTTGTGTGTATTAACTTTGGTGTTTGGCTTGTCTAGTTGTGGCTATGAGAGAATTGATGCTGGTTACGAAGGCATTAAGGTGAATCTATACGGAGACGGTAAGGGAGTAGACGATGTGTCTCTTGTTACTGGCGCGGTGTGGTATAATCCTGTTACTACGGCTGTATATGAATATCCTACATTCGTACAGACTGTGGACTATCCTCCTTTCAGTATTAATGCTAAAGATGGGTCATCATTTACTGTAGACCCTACAATTTCTTTGAAGATTGTTGACGGGAAATCACCAGAAGTATTTAAGAAGTATAGAAAGGAAGATATTGTAGAGGTAATTAACACTACTTTGTATAACTACGTAAAGAATGCTTTTCGTATTCAGCTGAATAACTATACTACTGATGAACTAGTAAGTAAACGTGAGGAGTTTGAGAAGTCTATAGAAGATAGACTGTCAAAGGAACTTTTGGCTGAAAACTTTCAGCTTGAACAAATGACTTCTGGTCTTCAATATCCACAGACGCTAGTCAATTCTATTGATGCTAAGAATGCTGCAATTCAACAGGCTTTGAAGGCAGAGAATGAAGTTAAGACTATTGAGGCAGAAGCTAAAAAGAAAGTAGCAGCCGCACAAGGAGAAGCAGAAGCTCTTAAGATTAAGGGTGATGCAGAAGCTGAATATAATAGAAAGATTTCAGCATCTTTGTCAGTTCTCATAGTTCAGCAGGATATGATTAAGAAGTGGGACGGAAAACTTCCTACTTATGGTCAGGTTCCCACCTTATTTAAAGACGTAGCTAATAACAAATGATGTATCTAGTAATATGCACTGTGATGGTAATCATCACGGTGCTTATTTTGAAAGATACCCATGTAACCGTTTATTACAATGGGTATAGCAGAAGTGTGGCACATATAGAAGAAGACTATGACCTTAAAGTTCCAGTGTGGCTAGTTTTAGTAATACTAATCCTAGGATTTATCCCAGTACTGAACATTATGCTATACACAGTAGGATATTTATTCTATATAGTTCATGCTGTGTGGAATCCAGATAAGTTGTCTGGATATACACATAAGTTCAATCTAAGAGGAAATAATTTTCTAACTAGAATAGTAAAGAAGATATGGAAATTCTTAAATGTATGTGTATAACACTGAAACATCTTAGGCGAATACTTAGACATAAGTTTTGGGTAGCTTATTACTGTTTTCAGTTAGGTCTATACAAACAGGGTATCTTGCACGACTTATCTAAATTCGGATGGTATGAGTTCTCTCGTTCTGTAAAATTTTACGATGATGACACATCTCCCTTAAACAAGGAAAAAGAAATTCTAGGATATTCTAGGTCTTATTTACATCACAGAGGAAGAAATCCACATCATTACGAGTACTGGGTAACTAAGCTAGACATTGGAGGTGTTCCAGTGAAGATGCCTAAAGAGTATGCTCTGGAACTAGTATGCGATTATCTGGCTGCCGGTAAAGTATACAATGGTAATAGTTTTCAAGGAGAATATAATTGGTGGATTAAGTATATAAGTTCTCCCAGAGCTATCCATCCAGAAACGAAGGAATTTATCACTCAGTGCTTTAAGAATTTAGCTAGTGGTAAAGGCATGAAAAGTTTATTAACAATTAGTTATTAAAATAATTTTTAGAATGGAAATAATTAATGCAACAGATGGCTATAAATTGGGCCACCACAGAATGTACCCAGAAGGTACTGAACAAGTTTACAGTAATTGGACTCCCAGAAGCAACAAATACTTTCCAGAAGCCACTGAAGGTTCTGTAGTATTCGGAATCCAGTATTTAATTAAAAGGTATTTGATTGACGAATTTAACAAGAATTTCTTTGGATTGCCTAAAGAGAAGGCTGTAGAAATGTTTTATCGAAGAGTTCACAACTTCGTGGGAATTGAATCTGTAGGGTATAGACATATTGAAGCCTTGTATGATTTAGGTTATCTTCCTATTCGCATTAAAGCGTTGCCAGAAGGTTCAGTATGCCCTATCAGAGTTCCCATGATGACTATTACTAATACAAAGTCAGAGTTCTTCTGGTTAACTAATTATTTAGAGACTTTAATTAGTTGTACTCTGTGGATGCCTTGCACTTCTGCTACTAGAGCAAGACTCTATAAGAAGGAACTTAAAAGACATGCAGTACATACTGGATTTCCAGAAGATGTGAATCTGGATTTCTTGTGTCATGACTTCTCCATGAGAGGAATGGCTGGTTTAGAAGCCGCTATTATTTCTGGTATGGCACATATGACTTCGTTTGTTGGGAGTGAAACCATCCCAGCTATTGCTGCTCTGGAAGAATACTATGGTGCAAATTCTGACAATGAATTAATCGCTGCTACTGTTCCAGCTACAGAACATTCTGTAATGTGCGCTGGTGGGGAAGAGGATGAACTTCAAACCTTTAAGAGATTAATTAATGAATTGTATCCATCTGGCTTCGTTTCTATAGTTTCTGATACTTGGGACTTTTGGAATGTTATTGAAAACTTCCTTCCCAAACTAAAGAAGGATATTATGGCTCGTGATGGACGTGTAGTTATTCGTCCAGATAGTGGAGACCCAGTCGATATTATCTGTGGTTTAAGAACTAATCCTCATTTCCATACTAGGATGAAAGAGGGTAAGTATTATTGTTGCTATGCCCCATTTAACGATGATGCTGAGTATGTGGAAGTTTCAGAAGGTCAATACTATGGTGCTTATTATATGCTTGGTAAGATTTTTGGATGGAATACTACTTCTAAGAATTATCGCTATCCTAGTACGAAAATAGGTTTGTTGTATGGTGATTCTATCACTCTTGAACGTCAGAAGCAAATCTATATGCGACTTGAGAATGCTCATATGGCGGCTTGCAATCTTGTTCTAGGTGTTGGCTCATTTTCATATCAATACGCAAGTAGAGATGGCTTAGGTTTTGCAATTAAAGCTACTGCTTGTGTAATTAATGGAGAATTGAAAGAAATATTCAAACATCCTAAGACTGATGATGGAACTAAGAACTCTTTGAAAGGTCTGATTTCAGTACATAAAGGTGAAAATGGTATTTATGCTACTGACCAGTGTACTAAAGAGGAGGAAAATACTGGTTTATTGCAAACAGTCTTTGAGAACGGAATCCTGAAGAAAGGCTTTACTTTGCAAGAAATCCGGAATAATATTGATAAGAGTTTGTAATGAAGTTCTAAAATATATTGAAGATGAAATTATTAAACTTAATTAACTTGGACAAGAGTGAGATTAAGTATAACCTCACTAGATTTCCTGACGGAGAACCTCAGATAAGTTTTTCCGACGAATTTGATAGGAAGGATTCAGTAAAGGTTATATGTAGAATTACTTCTGCTGAAGAATTATTTATCCTAACTCAAGTCGGAGACATTCTTGACAGACAAGAGATTGAGTGGGATTTGTTTATTACCTATCTAATGTCTATGCGTATGGATAGAGTAATGGACTTTAACCGCCCATTTTCTCTGAAAATAGTTTGCAGTATTTTAAACACTATGAATTATCGTTATGTTACGGTTTTGGAACCTCACTCTGATAGAACAGAAAAACTTCTAGGGGATAGATGCGAAGCGCTTGAATTTAAACATAATCTTGCCACCCAAACTAATATTGTATTCCCAGATGCTGGAGCTTACCAAAGGTACAAAATTCTCTCTAATAATTGGGGACATATTGTGTTCAATAAGGTGAGAGATTTGGAAACTGGTAAGATTAAGGAGTTTTCCATAGGAAGAGAGGTTAATTGTTATTATTCGACCTTTACTTTTATTGATGATTTGTGTGATGCTGGAGGAACATTCCTTGGAGAGCTTAAAGTTCTTAAAGAGAGATATCCAGACTCTAAATTCGAGATTATAGTTTGTCATGCTGTAAATATCGAAGGCTTGGTAAAGTTGTGTAACAATTTTGATCATGTTATAATAACTAATTCATATTGTGATTACGGATATAAGCCTAGTAATAATAATTTAACAGTGATAGATGTATGCGGATAGTAATTTAAAAAGAGATGGTAATTGAAGGTCCATTTTACAGGTTAACCCCAATTAACGATTCATCTCCTCGTTTCGACTTGGAGTTGTTATGTGATATTGGTGGTAAAAATCCGAGAAAAGAGTTCAAGGTAGTAGGATATGGATTCCTGCTAGAATCTGCAGTGGAAAGATGTATCCACTATGCAGTTAGAAGAAAATTCGGAAAAGATGAAGTTGTAACTTTAGGTAAGTACTTGGATGAGTTTAAAAAAGAAAAGAAGGAGATTGAACTCCAAATCTACGGAAGTACAAGAAATTCTAGCGGAGAGGCTGAATAAACTTTGTAGGTTTCTAGATGAAGAGTACGATATTAATACTGGAGGGTGTTGCTATGTAGCATATTGCCTGGCAAAACTTCTTAGTAAGGACAAATTCAAGTTTAGAGTAATAATATACGAAGATTATGAGTTAGAAGATAGATTTAGTGAAATTTATGAAAGTCACTATCATTACGCTATTGGCATCGGAAATTATACAATAAATTCTGCTGAATGTGATGAGGACGAAAGCTTTTGCAGAAATATATATTATAATGTAAGAGCTTCTGAAATTCTGGACCACTATAAAAATTGTAGCTGGAATGAATGTTACAATTCAGCAAAGAATAAGTTTATCTTTAGAACTATTCAAGTATTTTATGACGATCTTACGGAAGACTTACGAGAAGGATAAACAGATTGTATATACACATGACAAGTTTATCTACTGTAGTTCGGTCTATCAAATGTGGGGATGGGGAGCAGCCCTTATGGAAGAGAAGTATTATGCTTCTGATAAACCTATTACACTTAAAAAGAAAAATTTAATCTCTGTAAAGAGAAAAAACTATTCATTGCATAGATTTTTCGAATTACAGTTTGCTCCAGAAGAATATTTAATTAATAACGGTTTTAAAATTGTAGAAAATGAAACAGGATGTAGCTGAGTATTTGATTGACTCGTTTGTAGACTTTAAGGGTGAGGAACACAAAATTGTAGCGTGTGCTTTGAGCCAATCTCCAGAAGAGAGTGAGGATGGTTGCAAACTTGCAGTAGGTTGGGTAAACGAAATGGACGAATTTGTCTGTGTAGATGATCCAGATTACGCAGAGGTTTGCAGAGTCATATCTGTTGGTATCAGTGTATGTCACCCAACTGATACGTTTGACAAGGAGAGAGGTAAAGCTAATGCCTACAATAAAGCTTTGCACGACCCTAAATGTCCTACTATCTATACTAGAGATAGAGGAGTAGCTAGTAAGACTTTGGTAAAGGCTTTCTTGAAACAAGAGGTTAATTTCCTTAAAGAGAATCCAGAGAGAATTATCAAGGGTTACAATCAGATGAAAGCTCGTTTCGACAAAAAGCAAGCTCTAAAAGCTAAAATGGAAGGTCTCTCTGATAATGAGAAACTTGTTGTGAAACTGGCAATGAAGGAAGGTGTGGATGTAGTCGGATGCGTTAAGCTCGTAGAGGAAGCTAAGGCTGCAGGTATTGAGATAAATGAACAAGACTAAGTTTTGCTATATTTTAATTATCATAATGGGATTAATAATTATATATTTGTCTGTCCCTAAGAGAGATAGTAATCCTAGCACTCCTAATGTGCAAGAGATTGTGAAGGATTCTATCATTAGGGACAGCATTTATATAGTTAATGATTCCATTGTTGAGAAAATTAAATATATAGACAAGGAGTATGATGAGAAAGTGTCTACTATTATGTCTAGTTCTGATAGCATCAATTTGTGCTTTTTCTCAGAATACATCGACCGTTACAATAACCAGCGAACAGTTAAAGACAACTAATCTGATATTTGCTGAACATCAGAAATTGTCCGAAACTGTTCCTTTATTGAAGAGCCAAATAACTAATTTAGAACTTATAAACAAAAGTTGGGAGAAAACGGATTCTGTTCGCAGAGTCCAGTTACTGTATTATGGAAACATAATTGAAGATAAAAATAGATCAATTGAAGGTCTTAATAAGTCTTTAAAGAAAAAGCAGAACGTAATCAAATATGGAGCTGCTGGCTCATGTGTATTAATATTATTATGCCTATTACTGAAGTAATGTTTAAGGACAAAGATGGTTTTCACTATAAACATCCTGAACGTAGCTGTACTAGGTGTAAGAACTATCCCTGTTTGCCAAATATGGACAAACTACAAGGGGACTTTGCCTCTTATGGTTGCAGGAAGTTCGAGGATATTAATACCTTTGAGGTGTGGAAACCAAAGAAGTAACTTACCATGTTAAGTTTGTAGCTGAATGTGAGGACGGAATGGGTTATGCAAATTATGTCTTTGAACGTCTAGAATATGATAATCTAGATTACAAAGACATAATGTGTGTTCGATTTCCGAATTGGAACCAGTGTTCTATGAAATTAGGTGATGTTGGATATGTATCTCTAAGATATGTAGAAGAAGGCATCGATAAATGGTACGATGGTACAGATTTCGTTCCATATAAGGAGACGAATATAATTTTCCTGAAATTTATTCATGAAAAACCGTCTCTAGAATGTGGACAAATATTATTAGATTAACATTAAAATTAGATGAACTATGAAGTATTTTTAAAGAATAATTTATGACTGTATTAGGAGATAAGCTGAGAGAGGCTTTGAATGATAAAGCAAACGATGTTAATAGCTATGTATGGAAAGGACCTAAAGTAAACGGAGTCCAGGAGGAAATAAAGTTAGTGGATGCTGATTATGACCAGCTGAAACGCTTCTATAACCACTGTGAACAAATGTTGTACAACTCGGATACCAAGAATCCAGGTCGTTTAACATTACTAGATATAGTGTCCGATCAAATACAGAGATGTCGAGCAGAGCTTCTTATTAGATGGCTTAGAGCTGAGAAACAATACACAAACACTCGCTGTTTGGAAGACCTGAGAGTTACCATCAAGAATAATAAAGAGATTTTGACCAATGAGGCTATTAAAGTTTATCCTATTGGAAATATTCTTAATGGTATCCCTGTAGAGTTTAGAGAAGTACCTGTAAGTTTAGTTATGGATGCTTGTCTGGATTCTTTGGGATTGTTTGATAACTCTCATTTGACGTTGAATTTCATTGTCAAGATGGGACTTTGGTTTACACAGCAAGAAATGCAAAAGGACTTGTATCGTAAAGACCCTGTAACAGGTAAAGCTGTCAATAGACTTTTGGTGGTAAGTAAGGAACTTCGTTTGAATCCTTCTATTGCTCTTAAAATCTGTGATACTGGATTAAGTTATGCTGAGTTTAGATCGATGTGTAGACTGAAACGAGATAAATATGCAAACTTAACTAGTGATCAGTTGAGACTGTTGTCGAGCAAGGTTCTTTATCGCTTCCAGAATCAATGTGAAAGTCAAGCCAAACAGTGGAAGGACAAAATGGAAGAAATCAAGAAAGTTGCCGAACTTAAAGGTTGGGACATCACTAGAAATATAGACTAATGAAGGACCTTTTTACTCCTGTCACTCGTGATGAGCGGCAGGAGGAGTCCGTCAAGAAGTGGATTAAGTCCAAAGGAAGAGGTACAATAGTTGCTTGTACTGGATATGGAAAGACTAGGGTTGCTACTATTATTATAGGAAAACTTATTTCTAAGTATCCTTCTATCAAGGTATTAGTAGTCGTTCCAAATTCTACTTTGCAAGAACAATGGTCTGGAATCCTAGACAGTTTGGGATATGGATTGAATGTCGAAGTTGGAATTATTAATTCCATGGCAAAGAACGGGTATGATTGTGACCTTCTAATTCTGGATGAAATTCACAGATGTCCTGCTGATACTTTCTCTTCAGTATTTACTAAGGTAAAATATAAACTTATTCTTGGCTTAACTGCTACTATAGAGAGACTCGATGGAAAGCACAGTATCATAGAAAAATACTGTCCAGAGATTGATAATATTTCTATAGAAGTAGCCAAAGCCAATGGTTGGGTATCAAACTTTTCAGAATATCAAGTTATAATAACGGTGGACGACATAGACTTGTATAGAAAATATAACAAGGAGTTTGTTCAACATTTTGAATATTTTAACTTTGATTTTGACTTAGTTATGAGTATGTTAGGTCCAAACGGATTTATCAATAGGGCTAAGTATAGGGACGAACTATGTAACCGAAATAGCAAGCTGAATAGGAAAGAAGTTTTCAAGGAAATTACTTTTCATGCCACGGCGTTCATGAGAGCTTTGCAGAGTAGGAAAAAGTTCATATACAATCATGCTAAGAAGCTAGAAATAGCCAAGGAGATAATCAAGTATAGGTCTGATAAGAAAATCATTACCTTTTCAGCTAATGTGAAAATGGCTGAAAGCATAGGTATAGGATATGTTTATACTGGAAGAGAGAGTAAAAAGAAAAACAGAATAACCATAGAAGAATTTTCCACACTTAGTTCTGGAGTGCTTAATAGCGTCCAGCTAGCTAATGAGGGTTTAGACTGTAAGGGTTTATCTGTTGGTATTGTTCTTGGTTTAGATTCCAGTCCTATAAAGAGTAAGCAGAGAACTGGTAGGGTAATACGAAAGGAAGAACCTACTAAGTATGCTGAAATGTTCACAATTGTTATTGAAAACACTGTAGAGTGTGAATGGTACAAGAAATCACACGAAGGAGTGAATTATATAACTATTGATGAAGAGAATCTTATGAAAGTTCTAAGGGGAGAACCCTATGAGCCTTATAAGAAGAAAATACAAAATTTTACTTATCGTTTTTAATTATGGAAACTTATTACACTAAGAAAGAGTATAATGAGATGAAATCTGCACTTACCAAGAAATGTAAGTCGCTAGAAACTAAAGTTAGTAAACTGACATCTGAGTTGAAGGAATTAAAGAAGGACTACGCAGTACTTCTTGAAACCGCTAATGAGAAGGTTGAAGACTAAAGTTTATCACGTAACTAAGTTTTAAGACCTTAACAGGTAAACTAGACTTAGTGTATAGATTAGTAGAAAATCTATTAATTTGTACACGTGAGAAATCTTGAATTAAAACAACAGCTTCTGTTTTGTGAGAAATATAATATAAATCCAAGCGAGTTGTTGTTGCTAGAAATTATTCTTATTGCCCAAGAAGGCGACGAACCAGAAATTGTCCATGAGTATTTCTCCTCTAGAGTATGTGCTCGTGGTTTTACAATAGAACTATTAACTGGACTTCGCAATGCTGGAATTATTCATAAATCCTATAAAATTCCTGAAAAAGGAAGTGTATTTAATCCCTTAGATATTCCACTAAACAAAAATGTGGTTAAAGATTTCTACAAATGCTCATTTGAGCTAGGTAAGGAATTATGGGATACCTATCCTCAATTCGGGATAGTTAATAATACACAAGTGGGTCTGAAAAGCGTATCTAAGAAATTTGATACAATTGAAGACTTCTATAGGTTTTATGGTAGGACTATCAGATGGAAGCCAGAAATTCATAATCAAATTATAGAGCTAGTAAAGTGGGCTAGAGAGCACAATATTCTATGTACCACTATTGCCAACTTTGTAATAGACCATAAGTGGGAAGAACTTGAAGCACTAAAAGATGAAGGCGGAGTTAATTATGATTCCATGAGATTGCTATGATTTCTGAGAAGCTTCTTTATGAAATTGATAGAGGTAGATTGGGGTTAAATCATGGTATATCTATGAAACTTCCTAAACTAGAGAGTATTATTGATGGAGTTACTAGGGAAACCTATACACTAATTCTATCTAACTCTGGTGCAGGTAAAACTTCATTTGCCCTTTATGCTTATGTTTATAGACCACTAATGGAACATCTTGATGATGATGATTTTAAGGTATTATATTTTAGTCTAGAGATGGGAGAAGTAGCCTTATATATTAAGCTATTATCCATATACATCTTCGAAACGTATGGAATACAATTATCTTTTAAGAAGATTCTTTCAAGAGAAAAGGAATATATTTTGTCAGAGGAACATTATGACCTAGTTAAGCAATGTATGCCCTGGGTAGATAAGATTAGTAAAAAGCTGGAAATCTATGACAAGAAAGTGTCTCCAAAAAAGGTGTATGCTATCTTGAAAACTAGGTTAGAAGAAATGGGAACTTTTTCTGAAAGTGAGACAAGACTTCTATATAAGCCTAATAATCCTAATCTTATCTATAATATTGTAGTAGACCATATTGGTCTAGTTGGTACTAAACCTGACATAGACTTACTTTCTAGCTATCTTCTCTTCTTTAGAGATAAGTGTGGCGTTAGTCCTGTAGTAATACAACAAGCTAATAGAGAGCAAGGAAACATTGAAAGGTTTAAGCAGGGAAAGAGTGCGTTTACTATTCATGATGCTAAAGACTCTGGTAATACTGTGCAGGATTGTAATATCATGATTGCACTGTATAATCCGCACAGGGATGGATTGAAAACTTATAAACATTATAATATCGAGCATCTAAATTCTTATTTTAGAAGCATAATGGTACTTAAGAACCGATATGGTGATTGTGATGTTGAGGTTGGAGTGAACTTCTTCGGCTGGATTAATATGTTCCACGAGCTTCCAAAGCCCGATGAAATTTATGATTATGAAAGGTATACAAATCCGAATTATATATTAGAAGATAGTAGTTCTATAGTAGAACAGGAGCTAGATGATATTACAGAATTAGATGATTCAAATGAAAACTTTAATTTTGCATTAGAATAATGGCTGCTGAAACAATTGCTATCGTAGGTGAATCAGGTACTGGAAAGAGTACAAGTTTAAGAAATCTTAATCCCGAAGAGACTTTTATTATAAGTACTACGGGTAAACCGCTCCCCTTTAGAGCATGGAAAAAGAAGTATATCCCTATTAAAATAGAGGGAAAGAACGTAAGTGGTAACTATTACGTTAGTTCCAAATGGGATCAAATTCTGAAAATTCTTCAAATTATTGACAAGATGATGCCTCAAATTAAACAGGTAATTATCGATGACTTCCAATATGTTCTCTCTTATGAGTTCGTTGATAGAGCAACAGAAGTTGGTTATACCAAATTTAGTGAGCTAGCTCAACACGCTATGGAAATTCTGAGATATTCAGAAAAGATGAGAGAGGATTGTAAGATGGTTTTCTTGACACACTCGGAGAATGTTGGAGACAATGTAAATCCTAAGTTTGTCATTAAAACTGTTGGAAAGTTGTTGTCTGAAAAGGTAACACTGGAAGGTCTGTTTACTTATATTTTCTTCACTAAGGTAAGTGAGGGAGATTCTGGTAGAATGGAGTACAAGTTAATCACTAATAATGATGGTACTTGTGTGGCTAAGACATCCTTTGGTATGTTTGAAGACCTAGAGATTGATAATGATTTGAATGAGATTATCCATGTTATTGATGCTTATAATGAAGGAGAGTAATGAAGTTAGACATACTGTTTCACTACGAGGTGAATGAACAAACTGGTGAAATCACCTATATTGGGAAAGAAGAAATTTCTGTTGACACTAAGGCAACGAAAAGTGCTACCAAGACATCTACTAAGGCTTCTACAGCCAAGGTAGATGCTAATCCAGATCCTATTATTACGCTTGATTCCAACAAGTTAATATTAACTCAGGGAGCTGTAGACCTGTTACAGGTTTGTGCAGATTGTCGAGTAGACATCAAGTATAAGAAGAAGGATAAGAAAGCAGTTCCTATTATTGGAACTGATGCCGCTTTCGGAACTAAAAGTGGAAACAAGTTAACGAAGAGTAATACTGTAAGTTATAGGGGTGCAGCTAATGAAAAGCTCTCAGCTTATGGTACTACCTTTAAACTAGAGCCTACAGAGGATAAAGGAATTTATTATCTAGTAGGAGATAAGGTACAAGAAGAAAACTCTGTACCTGATGAGATAATTGATATCGAGAATGAACTCGATATAGAATCATTAGATAATATAAACATAGACGAAGATGACAAAGACTTAGAAAAATTTGATTTTAATTTGAATTAATTATGGCATTTAATTTTGGTATATCAGCAGACTCAGCAGTAAGAAACACACGTCGTCCTTTAACTCCTTGGAACATCCATGATGTAAAATTCATGGGATGTGAAATCAAAGAATTTGATGGTAAAAAGGATCCAACGGCTCATTATAAAGTTCTGGCAATCAACTTTGAGAACGAAGAGGGTTACTTCTCTGTGACTCAATTCTTTCCTAAAGCTGGTGATGATGAGAGACGTGAGTTTGATAGTAAGAATGGTGGAAAGGTTATTATGCCTTCCAACTTCGAGACTTTGATGGCTGTAGTTAAGCAGACTGCACAGGTTCTCAATCCTGCAGGATTTGAAAAGATGCAAGCAGCTAGCTCTAAATTTAAGAGCTTCGATGATGTAGCTAAGGCTCTGATTACTATAACTGAAAAAGTTAAAGGTACAGAGACTAAGTTGAAGTTGATTGGTAGAAACCGTGATGGTAAAGTAGTTGCTGATATACCTCGTATCGTAGGTATTAACAAACAAGGTGAGTCGTTCATCTCTGATAACTATATTGGTGACAAGCTGTTCTTCTCTGATTATGAGGAGGGAGAACGTCAGAAGTATCTGAAAGCTAAACCCACTGAAATGAAGTCAGAAGATCCGATCGCAGATGTTGCTGGTGTAGATGCTGCACCAGGAAATGACTTCGATCTTGACAACTTGCTGTAATGATTTGTTAGTAGAGTAATTCATAAATTCCTTAGTGACTATGTTTAATTATACTTTTGAACCAAAAATTACTAAGGAATTTCTTCTATCTAAGAACAATGAGGAGACTTACATGACTTATTATCTGGGCATCCCAGTTAAGAAAGGATTGTTTAAGTCTCCTTTGCGTAGTGACAGTCACGTCACCTGCAGTTTCTTTAGAGGAAAATCTGGAAACTTGTATTTTAAAGACTTTGCTTCTGGAAAGTGTCTGACATTTGAAGGAGTAGTTATGGAAAAGTATAATTGTAACTACCACACTGCTTTAAAGATTATAGCTAAAGACTTTGGATATACTAAGGACTCTTCTGTAAAGAAAGTTGCAGTGAAAATCCAGCCGAAGTTTGAAGAGGAAAAACAAACCTTTATTCAAATAGAAGCCAAGGATTTCTCAGAATCTGAGTTGAAGTGGTGGGGAAGTTTTGGTATTACTAAAGATATTCTGTATAAATTCAAGGTCTACAGTTGTAATACTGTATTTCTTAACGGAAATATATATGCACAATCTGCCCAACATAGTCCTATCTATGGTTACTATTTTGGAAAGAAAGAAAACATTGAGCAATGGCGTATTTATATGCCAAAACGAAAGGAGTTTAGATTCATAGGCAATGTTCCTACTAAAACCATTCAAGGCTATAAACAATTAGTTAAGAGTGGTAAACTAGTTGTGATAACTAAGTCTATGAAAGATGTTATGTGTTTATATTCTTTAGGAATACCAGCTATAGCTCCCAACTCTGAAACTCAGTTTGTTTCTGATAAAGTATTAGAAGAATTAAAGCAGAGATTCAAATATGTTGTGTTGCTATATGATAATGATTTAACTGGAGTACGTTTTACTAATAAGATTAGAAAGCAACATCCAGAACTAATTGTATCAATGATTCCCAGAAGTACAGGAGCTAAGGATATAAGTGATTACTATCATATGTACGGAAGAAAAGGTACACAAGAATTTATTACTAACTACATAAAGAAATTTAAGAAGAATGAAAAAGTAGGCTAATACAAGTGTTACAGCCACATTTAAAAGTGGCGAAAAGAAAACTTTTGAAACCATAGAGGAAGCGTCAGAAGTGACAGGTCTAGAGATAAACTCTATTAAAGCTAGGGCTAATAAACCTGGTTCTGGAGCGAAGTCAAAAGACGGAATTACTTTTGAATGGGCTGACCCAGCAGTAAGAAGAAGCAAGCAAGCTAAGAAAAGTAAGCAGAAAGGTTCTCAGTATGAGTTAGAAATAATTCACAAATTGAGAGACATAGGATATGAAGGGTGTGTATCTAGTAGAAGTCAGAATAAATTGGCTGATGCTGATAAGATAGACATTGTAGACATGAATAACGAACTCCCAGTTAATATCCAAGCTAAATTCACCCAAAATATGCCAAACTATTTTGACATTAGGGACGCTTGTAGTGATAAATCTAAACCGTTCTGTATATGTTGGAAGAAGGCAGGAAAGAACGGAGCACCTAGCGTGGGTCAAGTAGCTGTAATACCTATAGAATATTTTTATGAATTGCTTAAGAAATGAAAAAGTTAATAGTTAAAGGTCCAATTCCTACGATTAAGAACTGTGTAGTTAATGACTTTGATGACGAGTATGCCCTCTATTTGAGGACAGCTAAGAAGAATTGGAGAACTGAGGAAGCATTTTCTCTAGAATTTGACTCTACATTATCTGATTTGAAAAAGAGTCACTTTGTCTACGTGGATAGAGAAGACCTTGAACTTTTAATTAAGAAGCGATTAAATGTTATTGAAGTAATCGAGTTATGAACACATATTTATTTCCATGGCATACAGATGAAGTCTGTAGAATTGGTAAAGTGGTAGCTAGAAGCTACGAGGATTGTGAAGAAAAAATAAAGAGTATGTATATAAATAAGTACGACGATTTAGATGATCTTCTGGATTATGATGATTTCTGCGAAGAACTTGCCGATAAACATGGGATATATTTAGGAGAAGTATCTGAGATAAATGAATTTATGTAATCCATTGAGAATAGCACTAGACTTGGATGATACTATCTTTGACTTTTGGGGAGCTTACAAGGCTCTATTTCCAAGGGAATCTGATTTAGTTGAACACGTAATTACACGGAACGTAGTAAGTCTTCGCTATAATAAGGAGTTTTGGGAAAATTTACCCTTGCTAGAGAAACCAAATTTTGAACCATATATTTATGCCACAAAGAGAATAAACAGTAAGGTTTATACTAGGAATTGTCTAGCTAAATACAATTTACCCATAAGACCTATTTATCAAATGTATTATCAGCATGGAAATAAGGCTGACTTGATAAAAGGCAAATGCGATGTATTAATTGATGATAGTATTAGTAATGTACAAATGGCTATCAATTCTGGTCTTCCAGCCCTGTTAATTGACAGACCTCATAATCAGAATGGAGACCCATTATTTCGCATTTATAGTTTAGATATTAACGAAATTAGATTTGCATATGAATTAGAATTAGAGACTTTAGGATGGAATTAAAAGACATCAAGCTTAGACCTCTGCTAGACACGCTAAGGTTAGAGAAGATAAGTGATAAGGTGTATTTTTCCGAGCAATATAGTGGATATGTAAGTAATTCTCGTTTAGGATTAATTAATCCTAGGCAAGATGGAAATCCGGATAAATTTTTTACTGGATTTAAAAATACTTTCTCTTCCGCATTTGAGCTTGGTAGTGCTGTACACGAACTCGTATTACAGCCAGATAGTTTTGAGCTTTCAGAAGATATTGGTAAACCGACTGCTAAGTTGGGAGCAATGGCTAATGAGCTTTATCCAGTTTTCCTTAAAGGAGACGTAAAATTTGATGATGTGAAGGCTGCTTCAGATAAAATCGAATATTACAAAGGAAAACTTACCAAAGACCTAGCTAAGTCTGTTATTGAAGCGTCTACCAATTATTGGAAGAATAGACAGCTTAAAGAATTTGATTTGGCTCAGGATAAGGAAATCATATACCTTGATAATAAGTCACTAGAAATTGTAAAATCTTGTGTGACTGCATTAAATAGCAATAAGCAAGTACAGAAACTTTTACATCCTGAAGGGATAACTAAAACACCTATTTCTGAAAATGAGCAAGCTATTTTATTGGACGTGGAAGCTACTTGTCCCAACGGCAAGAAGTTCATTTTGCACTTAAAGTCCAAATTAGATAATTATACCATAGATACGGAGACTAACACTATTGTAGTGAATGATATAAAAACTATTGGTAAGATTGTCAGTGAAATCGACAATAATATCAAGAAGTTTCATTACAGTAGAGAGTTTGCAATGTATTTATATCTTCTGAAGCTATGTGCTGAGAAGTTCTATCACCTAAAGAATCCTAAAATCCAAGCTAATTACTTGGTAGTTTCTACTATTCCAAACTTTTATAGTAAGGTTAGACCGGTTACTTATGGAGAATTACGTGAGGGATTTCATGAGTTTAAAACTCTATTGAAGTATGTAGCATATCAGATAGGTTATAGAGACTATTCTCTGGATGAACGACCTTCAAAATATCAGCTTTGAAAAATTGTCAGCAATTTATAGCAAATACTTTACCTTAAATTACCTAAATAGCAATATGGGAGATAAACTAGCTTGTATTGCTCTCACTTGTTATATAACTAATGAGTTAAGGAAAAAAGGTCAAAAAGTAACTTGTTATGATGTTCTCCTAAAAGTAGGTAACGACTTTGGGGAGGTGGAAAAAAATACCTTCCTGAAGTCCCTAGGGGCCATTTGCGAGGATTTAATGTATGGGTGTAATACTTTCCTTGACTTTGGAATAAAGCCCAAGGATATGCCCAAACAACTCAAAATTTTGCTAGACAATTATGTACCATTTTAATGTTAAAAATTTTTATGATATATCTATTAAGAAACAACAACTTTTTGAAGATAGGCTTCGCTAAAGATGTCTAGAGGAGAATGAAGTGCTATAATACCTGCGCCTTTGGATATCAATTGTTAGATGTAAGGGATGGAGATAAACAGGTAGAAAAGCTACTCCATAAGATGTTTAGAAAATACTAGGTAGCTAAGGAATGGTTTGAAGATAACAACTATATTATCTTACACTTTCATGATAGTGTAGAGAGACTAGTAGAATAGTCTCAAAATATTGCCAAGTAGAGAAAATACATCAGAGTCTGGACCTCAAGGGGCATATTCTATAAGGATTACGATTCCATATAGGAATGTTCATAGAGTTTAGGTTTTCCGATATAGGATATAAAGAATGCTTTAACTAATAAAAAGACAAAAGTCGGAAATTTTATTATTTAGCATAAGGTGTGTGACTAGGGTCAATTTAACACCCTTTAACATAAAATTAACATTTAAAGATTAGGGTTTCCCTAAATTACGAAGTATAATTGATTACATCAGTAAGGGAAACGATACTGATTAGATACAGAAAAATAGTTCTAGATTATATGTTAATGATTTATGTTTAAAATTTTTATTTATTATGAGTACAACGATTTTGAATTTTAAGAAAGTAGAAGTAGTAGCAGAAAGCAAAGAAGCAGCAATCGCACAAGTAGAAAGCACATTGTTCCATGTAAACGGAGATGCAACACAGGCTTACAAAAATTGGAAAGCTAAACAGACTAAGGGTATCACAGAGCGTGATGTAAAAGAGTTCATGCTTGAATATCTTGCAAAGAAAGGTAAGAATTGTCCCGGTGCTGGTTATTTGATTACTGTTGAATCGTCTGTTGCTGACACTCGTGAGCGTCCATATAAGATTGACGATGTTAAGGGCGATGGAAAACGTAAGTTTAAAACATTCTACAAGTGGATTGACAAGGAAACTCAGACAGTAGTTTGTCAGGTTGATACTAACAAGGCTGACGCTAAGAATGCAATTAAGGAGCTGTATAAGAGCGGTAAGTACAAAGGAAATGCTGAGTTAGTAAAGACTAAGGATGTTGTTGAGGGACAAGCTGTAGTAGCAACTGCACAATATACTCCTTCTAAGAACACTAAGAACGGTACTTGGATTGCTTTCGGTATCGAAGCCTAATTTCTTAAAGATATAAGTTTTAAAAGGAAGATTACCTTAGGGTGGTCTTCCTTTTTTATTTTGAGATAAATTTAAGTTTGATAGATATAAAACGTAATTTAATTATGAAAGTGTAACAACTAATTAACGATTAAATGGATAAATGGAAACGGTACACAGGTGAAGAAATCCTGTATAATGCTTTGGACGAGAATGGGGTAGTCAGTAATGAACCTATGTTAGAAGATGCAGTAAAACTAGGTATAAGCACATCCTCTAATGGGGAATGTATACTACTAAAGTTTTATTGGACAGATGGATTTGGATGGTACTTCAAAGATGGAAAAATAACCTTTATATTGCACGAATGCAAAGTAGGGGATTCTGTTGTGGGTAGGACTATGAGAGGATACAAAACTTGCCTAAAGAAAGCACTTCTTCAAGATATAGGTTATTACTTCAAAATAAAGAACTACCAATATACCAAGTTTAGTAAAAAATTAAAAGATTTGGCGGAGGAGTTTGGTTATACAGATATCAATAAATTCATTATTGACCACTTTGGGATGTTTTTGATAACAACTCCGAAGTTTGTATGTCATGCAACTATGACTGAAGATATTAAAAGATTAATTAATACCTTAGAAGATTCAATATCTAAAGCTACAAGTTCCCCAAGTGAGTATTGGGGAGATAAGACATCTAATATGAAGCAAATTATGCTGGATTTTGATGCAGATGACCTACCGTTTGAGATGATGCCAGACAGAGTAGATTTGGCAGACACTGGAGAGATACTTAATAGTATATTAAAAGAAGAAATAAATGGAATTGACGATTGAACAATTGATGCAGGGAAAGGCAACTAGAATTAAGGATAAGGAGTATTTTACTACAGAAGCTTATGTGACTCCGTTTATAGACAGAGTATCTAAGATGACTGATAACTTTATCATTAATGCTAAGCCTGCCGACCAAATATCACTTACTAAAGACGGGGAGATTAATTTTGACGATGTAATATACAATAGAGTTTGGATTCAAGGAGTTTTACCTGACGAATATGCTTGGGACAATCATAAGAGAGTAATCAGTATGATTTATGCTCTAGATACTCGTAAACCATTAGTTAAGTTCTATGTAGGAGCTTTGAATATGGCTTGTCTAAATCTTTGTGTATTTAATCCAGAAATGTTAAATGTTTCTGAGCTGGAGCCTGAATCTGCTATTAACTATAGCTTTTTGAGAAATGCTATGTCAATGACAGACGAAACTAACTTAATGCTTAAGAAACTTTCAGAGATGGAGTATAAGAAAGATGATATATACGCTGACCTAGGCCACTGGGTTGATAATTGCATCAATTCTAAAATCAATATGGGATTTGGTTCTGTAAAATTAGCTGAATCTGCTCCGATTGACGTTTATAAAGATTTATTTTATGATGAAAAATCTAAGTATTATACGACGGACAATGTTGTAGACGGATTTACTGTGTATAACGCATTTACTGACCTGATTACCCAAGATAAGAGAGATTTGGTTAATAAATTTGAGAAGACATTGTTAATTAAGGACGTAATGGGTATTTAATATGCAAGTAGTAAAGAGAGACGGAAGTTTACAGGAATTTGACGGTAATAAGATAGTAGAAGCAATATCTAAAGCATTTAATGCTTGCTGTCCTGAAGAAAATAAAGAAGTCATTACAGCTATGGTGGCTGATATGCATTTATGGGACGGTATTACTATAGAAGAGATTCAGGACGTAGTAATAGAAACCTTGAGGGACTATGGTTACGATGATGTAGCCTCAGCATATTCTCAGTATAGAAGCGAACAATCTAGACTTAGAGAAATCATAGCTAAGATTAGTTATCAAGATAACTATATTAATAGTTCCGAAAATGCAGCTACTTCATCTGAAACAGATGGAAATGCTAATGTTGTATCTAAGAATGTTGCTACATTAGAAAGTGAAGACAGAAAGCGCGAAAACAGAGAAATTCAACGCTATCGTATGAAGAAGAAATTAAAACTTCTTTATCCTGAATTATCTTCCCAATATGCTAGAGACTTAGATAGTCATATTATCTATACTCATGATGAAGCTTCTACCTCAGTACTTAAACAGTATTGTATGGCAGTTTCATTATATCCCTTAATGCTTGAAGGAGTAGGCAATATCGACGGAGTTACTCCTGGCCCTCCTAACGATTTGCAGTCATTTAGTGGACAGGTTACTAACTTAGTATTTCTATTGTCTTCTCAATGTAAAGGAGCAGTTGCTGTAGGTAGCTATTTTATTGCACTTAACTATTATATTATTGCTGAATACGGAGAAAAGTGGTACGAGAAGCTCGACTGTATATGTACTTCGGAACATTCTCTTATTAAGAGAACTATCGAAGATTCCATCCTTAAAGCTTTTAAACAGTTTGTTTGGGGAATTAATCAACCTGCTGGAAACAGAAGTTATCAATCTCCCTTTACTAATGTTTCGTACTATGATAAGACCTATTTTGAATCTCTATTTGGAGAATTTTACTATCCAGACGGAACTAAGCCGGAATGGGTAGCAATTGATACTTTACAGAGATTGTTCATGTCTTGGTTTAATAAACTTCGCTTGAAACAAGTTCTAACATTTCCAGTAGAAACCTTTGCTATGGTGCATGACGGTAAAGACATTATAGATAAGAACTATAAAGACTTATGTGCAGAAATGTATTCTCAAGGTCATAGTTTCTTTACCTATATCTCAGACAGTGCAGATAGTCTTGCATCTTGTTGTCGTCTTCGTAATGAATTAGCTGAAAATACATTTAGTCCTACCTCTGGTATGACTGGTGTAAAGACAGGTTCTTGTAATGTTATTACTCTGAATATTAACAGAATTGTCCAAGATTGGGCTAGACAAGAAACTACTTGGTGGAGTGAAGACGGAGACAAAAATCTCTTGCATTGTAAAGATAATGTTGCCCTACTCAAAAAATATCTAATAGATATTCTAGAGAGAGTATACAAGTATCACATTACCTATAAGACCATGCTCTATGAGTGGGAGGATAAGAAGATGTTTGCTTCTTCAAATGGAGGTTACATAAACATCAAAGACCTATATAGTACTATTGGGCTAAATGGTCTGAATGAAGCTGCTGAGTTCTTAGGAATGAAGGTATCTAATAATCCAGAATATTTTGAGTTTTTACAGCTCATACTTGGAACAATAAAAGAGCAGAATAAACTTCATTCTATCCATGACAAAAAGCGTCCCTTCTTATTTAATTCTGAAGTCGTTCCAGCAGAGGGACTTGGTGGTAAGAATTATAAATGGGATAAAGCAGATGGCTATTGGGTTCCTGAAGATAGGAATCTGTACAATAGTTACTTCTATAATGCCCATGATGATACATCAGTGTTGGATAAGTTTATACTTCATGGAAGGCAGACTTATCAGTATACAGATGGAGGTAGTGCAGCTCACATTAACTTGGAGGAACATCTGTCTAAGGAGCAATACTTGAAGCTTATAGACTTTGCTATTCAGCAAGGAACTAATTACTTCACGTTCAATATTCCTAATAGTAAGTGCGAGGATTGCAAACATATTGTGAAAGCCCCCATTAAGGTATGTCCTAAATGTGGAAGTGAACATATTACTCAATATACCAGAATTATTGGCTATCTAAGACCTATCACTGCTTTTGGTAAGGATAGAAGAATAGAAGCCGAGAAAAGAACATATTCTAAAGAAGTAAATTAAAAATGAGTAAAATTTTAATTATTCCAGATGTTCACGGAAGACCATTCTGGAGAAAAGCAAAAGAGAAGATTAATAGTGTGGATAAGGTAGTCTTTTTAGGGGACTACCTCGACCCATATGGTTATGAAGGTATTACTAGAGAGAATGCTATAGAGGAGTTTAAAGAGATTATCCAATTCAAGGTTGATAATCCCGATAAGGTAATACTACTCCTTGGAAATCACGACTGTGCTTATTGCTATGATTTCGGAAGTGCTTCTAGGTATGATTACGCTAATGCAGAGCTAATTAAGGAAATGTTTGAGAATTTCAAGTCTCTATTCCAACTCAAATACTTCTCGGAAGGTATTCTATATACTCATGCTGGAGTTACTAATGATTGGTTAAAGAGTATGGATTTTACTATTACTGACCTAATTACTAAGCCTGAGGACTTTCTAGTTGGCTTCCTATGGGAAGTATCTCGTATGAGAGGAGGATGGTCTAATACAGGCAGTATGGTATGGAGCGATGTCAGAGAAGGAGATAGAGAGTCTACATATTATCAAATATTTGGACATACTCAATTGGAATCAGAACCCATTATTACTGACAAGTTTGCTTGCTTAGATGTAAGAAGACCTTTTATATTAGATACAGAAACTAAAAAGATTGAGGAGTATGCTTAAATATGTTGATGCCAGAGTAGTCTTTCAGGAAATTCCGGATGAGATCACATTAGCTATAAATATATCTAACTGTCCTTGTCATTGTAAAGGATGTCATAGTCAATACCTAGCCGAAGATATAGGTAAACCATTAATTGAATATCCGCAGGGGTTCTCCGATGATTACATTATTCATCTAGACGAACTAATTACAGATGGTATTTCGTGTATAGCATTTATGGGAGGGGATTCTGATCCTCACCTAGTAAATGTGTTAGCTAGTTTTGTTAAAGATTATTATCCGAATTTAAAAGTGGCATGGTACTCAGGTAGACAAGAACTATCTGAGCACGTGAATATGAAGCATTTCGATTATATCAAGCTAGGTCCATATATTGAAGAAAACGGACCTTTAAATAGTAAGACAACTAATCAAGTTATGCTTCATATAGATAATAGCTGTGGAAAACCCATAGTTAAAGACATAACATCACGTTTTTGGAAATGATTCTTAAGGTTGCGTATGATGATAACAGTCAATATCTGGTTGACGAATTAAAAAAGGTTCTTCCTAAATATCCTTTAGTAGAATTACAAACTTACCATGAAGGCTTGTTCAAGGAGCGTAAAAACGCCTTCAAGCTTAAGGGAGGTTTTAGCGCTAGACATACTCCATTTGCTGTATTAATTGATAATGATGCAGCTCCAGTAATGGCATTCTACAGTGAAGCTAATACTTGTACCATAGAAGAGATAATGAAAGCATTAAACAATCCTGTAGTGTATGGTAGAATTGAAGGTTAAAGATATTATTGAGAAGAAGAAACTTCTGATAAAAGGACTTGAAGAGAATATCTTCAAGGACTTTACTGAAGAAGAAGAAAATCTCTTGCACTCCAAGCACGGAATGATTAAAGTTAGTCATAGGTCAGGCGCTGGTAAAGTGTACGAAGGGATAACTGGAGCGTTTAAGGTTGGGCTTCCTCTAATTATTGATAGTGAGCCGACTAAGATAATACAGAGAATTACCATGATAGATTGGGACTCTAGTATGTTCCAGGATGCAGATGGAGAGTGGTTTATATTTGAATTTACTCCAATAAGACTCTACGAATTAAGTGTATGATAAGAAAATTTACTAACATCGTTTGTGTATATTACAACGACAAAAATTATATTCCAGCTAAGTATAATTGTCCAGACTTAGAGATTGATGATGTAATCCTCAACCTGACTACAAACAAGGAACAGAATTATGAAAAGATTTCTGAGATTATTGTTGATTATGCCTTTGCTTTGTTCTGTAACAAATCTGATTTAAAAGATTTTTCACAAGACCATAAGAAGTATAAGAGGCAGAACTGGAAATTGCTCGACTTTAGGGAAATAATTAAAACTACAGAGATAACTAATAAACAAAAAGATTCCAAATGAAATACGGAGTTATTTTAGCTAGATTTCAGCCCATTCATAATGGGCATCTAGCTTTAATTAGAAAAGCCTGTTTAGAGAATGATAAGGTTCTTTTGCTGGTTGGAAGTGCTGATAAGATAAATGCTAGAAATCCCATTCCGATAAATATTAGAATGAGATTATTAGAGACAGCACTAGAAGAGGAAGGTCTGCTTAATAAATGTGTGATACATCCTCTTAAGGATTTAACTGATGAGTCAGACAACTCTCAGGATTGGGGATTCTATTTATATGCTAATATAGTTAGTATTATAAAAGAATCCTCTTTTAATATCTACTATAGTGATGGATATGAAATCATTACTACATGGTTTCCAAAGTTTATGCTAAAGGATTACATATCTATGACTCTTATGGCTAGAGAACAGGTAGAAGAAGGAATATCGGCTACCATTGTGAGGGACGCTATAAGAAACGATTTAGAGTTAGAAGGACTAGTTCCCAAGTGTATTATAGATGCTAAGTTTTACTTAAAAGAATTTATTTTGCTCCATGAAAGTATCAATAATTAACGAATCAAGACACCAACTTCCTAAGTATGAAACTTCCCTCTCAGCAGGTATGGACATCTGCGGAGATTTTAGTAGAATTACTTTAGTAGACGGAAAGCCAGAGAAATTCTTCTTTGATGCCGATGTTGTAGCTATAGGTCTCATAGAGGCTCCAGATGCTCCGTTTGTCTTAGACAAAGAGGGAAATCCCACTGATAGGAAAATTCCTACAGTCCCAGTAGCTTCTACCATTGAGATTAAACCTGGTGGTAGATGTTTAATTCCTACTGGATTATTTATCGCTTTGCCTAAGGGTTACGAAGCACAAATTCGTCCTAGAAGTGGACTTGCTTTGAAGCAGGGACTTACAGTTTTAAATTCTCCTGGAACTATTGACGCAGATTATAGAGGGGAAATAGGAATAGTGTTGGTTAACACATCTAATCAACCTGTACGAATAAAGGACGGAGAGAGAATAGCCCAAATGGTTATTGCTAAGCATGAAACTGTTGAATGGGAAGTTGTAGAAGAGTTACCCTCTACTGAGAGAGGAGAAGGCGGATTTGGACATACTGGAGTATGATGGTGTACGCTTTAGCAGTAATAGGATTATGTAATATATTACTAATTATATGCTTATCTAGAAGGGTTGAAGATATTGGAATGAGAATAAAAACTAATGGTGCTCTGATTGATGATGTTAGGGATAAAGTTAAATACCTAACATCGTTGACGGACATAAAAGTGAATATTCCAGATGAAATAGAGAAGCAGTTTGGTAAGATGAAGAAGGAGATTGTTATTAAAAATGTATTGAAAGTTCCATGACAAAAGAAGAATTAAGAGAGCGTATTCTAGAACTAGAAGATAGGATGTCGAAAGAGGATAGCAGAAAAGCTGTCTCTGAAATGAACGATGAGTGGGAAGAATTGTCTAACAATCTGGAGAACATTCTATATGAAGAACTAGAAGGAATGGCTTTAAAGGTAATCACAGAGAAAATTATCGAAAGGTATGACATTGACACAGACATATTGATGTCGGAATATATGGATAATGGAGATTTAGAGAAAGCATTTACTGTAGCAGCAGAGGAATGTGATTGTGGTTGGAAAGAAGATATTAAAAAGGAAATTATAAAAAGGTAATTGTTATGACTAAAGAAGGATTTATTAAACTGATTGAGAATGCTCAGAATTATAATAAGGAACTGGATAGGTGGAGTGACTTTGGTATTGATTTGTTTGAACTTCCTATATCCGAACTAGGTTGGGGATTCTTAAATACGGTACTTCCGGAATTGTTCTCTGATGAAGGAGTGGACTGGGTTAATTGGTGGTTATTTGAGAAGCCTGGACTATTCAAAAATAGTCTTCCTAATGAAGCTTATGATGAAGACGGAAATATAATTCCTACTGATACTATAGATGATTTGTGGAACTTAGTTAAGGACTATCAGAAATGACACTAGAAGAACTTAAAAAGAAAGTAGTCACTATTACAGTACACAAAAATATTGTATTAGGAGAAGATTTACAGGAAGAATGGCTAAAGAAATATATAGAGGAAGAGTTCGTTAGCGATGAAGAGCTTTTGAAAACCTTAATCGAGAATGAATATGACTACAGTGGACTAGATGATGTATTAGACTATGATGATTATAAGGTAACTATTCATGATTAAATATTTGTTAAGCAAAGCCTCAACTGGCAAATTTAGAGTTGTATATTTATCTACTACAGAACAGTGGGATGAAGAAAAAGCTGGATTTGTAATTAATAGAGTTACAGGACAGCTACATGGAAAGATGACAGAACAGCCAGAAATCGTTATTACTAAGGGTAAGGCTGGTAGAACGCATAGAGAGCAGCTTGAGTTACAGTTTAAGTCTGAGCTTAAGAAATATTTAGATAAAGGTTACAAGGAAATGGAAAATGATCCAGAAACCTATAGTGAAACGCAATTGGAGGAGTTTTATGGAGACATCAAGACGGACCAGAATGGATTTGCAAAGCACATGCTTGCAAAATCTGCAGATAAAGTTAAGGAATCCTCAATCAATAAGGTTAAGTATTGGTATGCTAGCCGAAAAATTGATGGAGTTAGGTGTTCCTTCTACTACAAGGATGGTGAGATTTTATCTGCTTCTAGGGGAGGGGGAAATTATGACTATTCAACAGGTCATATCAGAAGAAATGAGAAATTGCTTAAGTTCTTCGAATCTCATCCCGCTTATATACTTGATGGAGAGTTGTATAAACATGGTAAAAGCCTCCAACAAATCAGTGGAGCAGCTCGTCTTGAGAAGAACGCAGTTGACTGTGACTGGCTTGAATATTATGTTTACGACATCATGATTCCTGGAATGAAGTTCTCAGATAGATTAGAGATTCTTAAGCAGTTGCAAAAGGAACTTAATCTTGGATTTGACCCAAATAGAGAATGGGAAGAAGGAGAACTTCAAATGCAATTAGTTCCACAGGAGAAGGTTTCTGGATATGAGAATATAATGAAACTCCATGACCAGTATGTATCAGAAGGTTGGGAAGGTGTAGTGTGTAGAAATCCTGATAAGGAGTATGGCTTCGGAAAACGTACTAATGATATGCTTAAATTTAAATTCTATAAAGATGCAGAGTTTGAAATTACTGGCTTATCAGAAGGTCTTCGAGAAGAGGATATGTGTTTTACGTTAATAACTGAAGATGGTATAGAATTTAAGGCTAAGCCGATGGGTTCTAGAGAGCTTAAGCAGCAGTATAGAGAAAGACTTAAAGAGCTTATTGGAAAGATGGCTACTGTTAAGTATTTCTATCTATCTGATGAAGGAACACCATTACAGCCTGTTCTAAAGTGTATTCGTGACTATGAGTAAAAATGAAAAAGATTAACTACAGACAGTACTACTATGGAGGTAACTATGCCGATATGGAATTACAAGTTCCAGATGAGTGTAGTTTATACGAAATAGGAATGATTAATATGTCTCACAAGGTTCAGGATATAGAAGAGGAAACCTGGACAAAGGCATATGCAATGTTATGCCCGACTGAGTTTGAAGATTCTACTCTTCTAGGAAATGTCTATTTTAATTACATAGACGATGTATTTATTACTGATTCTGAAATAGCTGTTCTAGACATAGAATCTGCCCCACGATTTAGTGGGGTATACTCTGTTGTGTATTACAAGGACAAAGAGTCAGAATCCAAATTCTCAGCCTATTTAAGTAAGATTGGAGATATAGGAGAGGCCAGTCCGGATGAATTAACCGAATTAGTAGAGATAGGAAAAGAGTGTAAGAAAATATGCTCTATATGTATGCTCAGGAAACTTACATATACTGGAATAGAAGCTAGTAATGTATGTTTCAAGGATTGGGTTTATGGAGAAGCTATGGCTTCTATGAATATTATCAATATAAAATTCGGAAGAATCTTTATGGAGGAATTTACTACTGACGAAAACATATCAGAGTTGTTCCTAAAGGAGTCTGAGAAAATCTATAAATCTATTATTAACAATGAATGATGTAGAGAAGCGCTATATCTGGCTAGTAAAGCATCTGATATGGAATGGTTCTAAACAGAAAAATGGTGTCTATTGGGTAAAGATTACTAAAGAAGATGCCTCTCTCCTAGAAGAAAAGTATGAAGTGTGTGATACGCGAGCTTTAAAGGGAGGAATAAGAGTGAATGTTATAAAAATGTGTGATAATTTTATTGTACTTGATACGCGATGAAATACGAAAAGTTTGATATTTTGAAGAAAGCTAAATACTCCATTATTCCGAATAATAGGGAATTGTATATAGTATATGTGGAGTGCGATGCAAACGATGGGGATTATATGAAAGATACTATTGAATTTGACAAGAGTTCTTTTGAAGAGGATGAACTCCTTTTGTTGGTGTTGTCTTATGTTAGCAAATATTTTGGCAAGTTCTCAGAGGGAAAAAGTTGGAATGACGGACATTACGGACATCATGTAGACGAAAACGAAGATTTTCCCTGGTTGAGTGATTATTTATCAGAGAATGATATTCTAATCTTTGCTGGAATGTGTGATATGCCGTGTCATAGTGTAAGTAGTATAGATATTGTATACTATGATGATAATGGAATAGCTAACAAGGTGAAGCTTCCAGACGTAGACGACTTATTTGAGAGCAAAAAGGAATTTGTGAATTATTTAAATAAGCTATATTCGGCTTACTATGATGAAATTGAATAAGGGAGGAAAGCTTCCAGACAAGTTCAAAATAGCTAATCAAGAAATAACTGTAGTCATAGAAGATTCTCTTCCAAACAATGACTATGGTTATTTCTGTGATGCGACAAACACTATTAAGTTAGCTAGAACTGTTCATTCTACATATGATGGAACAGTTTCTCTTAGTGATGAACAGATAAGAAATACTTTCTATCACGAATTATTCCGCGTGTTTCAATTTTACTTTAATAATGAGTTTAACGAAACGCAAGCTCAGGTATATGCTAACTTTATGTGTGAATTTATAGAAACTACAGAAGAACCATTTTAAATAGAGAATAAATGAAGTTATCTAAGAGTAAAAGAGCCAATGTAAATTATTTGGCGAAGATTGTAGACATTAAAAATTTCAGAGCGCATAGTAATCCAGAAGTTACTAGACTTAAGTGTTGTACCATTGATGGTTTCAATATCATTACTGGGATTGATTCTCAGCCAGGACTATACGTATATTTTCCAACAGCTTGTTGTATAAATCCAGATTTTCTGAGATATTGTAATCTTTATCGTCATAAAGAATTAAACAATGACCCAGAACAAACTGGTATGTTTGAGGATAATGGTAGAGTAAAAGCTATCAGATTAAAGAATGAGCTATCTGAAGGCTTTATTCTTCCGGTAGTCCAGTTTCAGAACTATATAATGTCTGTAACTAATAAGGAGATTGAAGTTGAGGCAGGTATTGAATTTGATATTGTAGAACATGAAGGCAAAGAATTTTGGATTAACAAAAAGTACATTCCCAAGAGACAACAAGGGCAAGGAGGAACTCCACGTAACAACCAAACGAAGAAAGTCAAAGGAATCAGCAAGGTTATTGATGAACAGTTTAGATTCCACTACGACACAACTCTTATTAAGAAATGTCCTAATGTAATTCATCCTAATGACTTAATTAGTATTACTGAGAAAATACATGGTACTTCTGGTATTTCCGCATATGTTTTGTGTAAGCAAGACCTAGATTGGAAACAGAAGATTGCTAAATGGTTGACAGGAGAAGAGTTCAATAAGTACGACTATCTCTATGCCTCTAGAACTGTAATTAAGAATCAGTTCTATAACAAAAATGTTACTCCAGGATTCTACGGATGTGATGTTTGGGCAGAAGCTGACAAAATAGTAAAGCCTTGTTTGTCTAAGGGCATGACAGCATATTATGAGATAGTAGGATTTTTACCAAATGGTGGTTATATCCAAAAGAACTATGATTATGGATGTATGCCTCCTAAAGAAGGAGAAGCATATACTCCAGAGAAACACTTTAAGGTTCGCATCTATCGAGTAACTATAACTAATGTTGATGGAGTTGTTCATGAGTTTTCTGCTCGTGAGGTGCAGCAATGGTGTGCCAAAGTCGGACTTACTCCAGTAGAGGAATGGTATTATGGGACCGCAAAGGCTCTATATCCAGAACTTAATGAAGCCGAACACTGGAATGAGAACTTTATGGAGAAATTAGCAAACGATGCCCAGTTCTATATGGAACGTACTTCTCCATCTTGTGATAATAAAGTACCTCATGAGGGTATTGTTATCAAGATAGAAAATATGAAATCAGAGGCTTTCAAATTGAAATGTTTTAAATTCTTGGATAAAGAAGGAAAAGAACTAGATAAGGGAGAGTCTAATATTGAAGACGAGAATTAAATCATGCATAGAATATCAGTAACATATGAAATTATAGTGGAAAGGGACTTGTCTATGGATCTAGATGAGGTCATTGATGCTGTGATTAAGGATTTGGATAATGATTCTGAATTTGACCTATTTACATTGCAGTGTGTATTTGGAGATAATATGGGATACTACTTAGAGAAATTAAACATAATTAATGACTCAAGTGTTTTATCTGAATACGTTCAAGATGAGATATTTGAAAAATTTACCAGTAGAGTGCTGGAAAGATACCCAGAACTAGATGAACCTTAAGGAATATTTATTTAGTAAAAAATATGGAAGCCTGAGATATCAGGTTTCCTATTTCTTTCATAGTAAAATTCCGTTTATCTCTCCAGGGTGGAATGAGTATAGAAACCCTTGGTATCATTGGTGGAAAGCCAGAGAATATTTTAAACGTCCGAAGGCTCATTTTCTCTTTAGAAAGAAGTTTTGGACGTTTGGGCTTCCTATTAGGAGAGATTACTACAATCCAGTGATTGATATAGGCTTTCACGCTCTGGGATGGAAAGATAAATGGGATAGTCCTAGGCATGAGTGGGACCCTATGATTTGTATAACGTTTTTCAGAACTTGGCATTTGTTATGGATATTTAACTGGGCAGTTAAAGAAGAAAAGAATAGTCTTACCCGAAGCATGGCTACTTGGGAAGCTATTTTGGACTACTCACGTTATAATAAAAGTATAGACCAAGTTGTTGATAATCATGTTTGGAGCTACGAAGAGAATGGCGAAAAGAAATATATAACTATTATTCCAAACATGACTAGAAAAGGATTGCAAAAGTATGAACCCAAACACATTGAAGAAAATACAGAGGCTGAAGAATGGTGAGTCTTTTGTCACAAGTGAGCCTGGAAACTCTATGCTGCCTCTGTATAAGAGTAATGAAAAGCATCTTGTTACTCCTATAACTTGGCAAGAGTGCAATGTTGGAGATGTAGTTTTTTGTAAGGTTAGAGGTTCATGTTTTACTCACAAGGTATATTCAGTAGACCCTAACAGAGGATGTCTGATTGGAAACAATAAAGGACATATGAATGGATGGACTAAGAATGTTTATGGTTTAGCGCACAAATTATGAAAATATGTATTTTAAGTGACCTGCATGGATTTCTAATTAATGATATTCAACCATGCGAGCTGGTATTAATCTGTGGAGATATTGTTCCATTAAGGATGCAAAGGAACAAACCACAGTGTGAGAAGTGGTTAAAGACAGAATTTGCTGATTGGATAAAATCTCTTCCCTGTGAAAAAGTCGTATTTGTAGCTGGAAATCACGACTTTGTGTTTGAGAATAGAGAATTTATGTGGGTAAATTCTATAATTACATTTCCTACTGAAGGGAAGGCAGTATACCTAGATAATTCTCACTTTGATTATCTAAGTAATGATGGAAAGATATACAGAATATATGGAACTCCAGCCTGCCATATATTTGGTAACTGGGCATTTATGTATTCTGACGAAAAGCTAAAAGAGTTGTACCAAAATATTCCAGGAAATTGTGACATACTGATTAGTCATGATGCTCCTAAATTGAATAATTGTGGTTTAGTACCTCCTAATATGTGGCACTCAACTCCTGTTGATGCTGGAAATGAAGTTTTGGCTTCTGCTATTCTAGATAAGAAACCAAAATATGCTTTTTGTGGTCATATTCATGAAGGAAATCATCAGTTAACAGACATTGGGGCGACTAAAATTGCTAATGTGTCTATTCTTGATGATGCTTATGACATTTCTTATGAACCATTATATCTGGATATTTAATAACATCCTCCTATACATTCTTGGAGGATCAATATTATCATTAATAATAATTGAAATTTATGAGATAGTAAAGGAAGAAACTAATTTCCTTAAAACCTACGGGTCTAGATTCATTTGTAATATCAAAAATTAATCAAATGGAACAAGCTGTATTTCAGAGAATGTTGGGAGAATTTAATGAAGTCAATGAACGTGCTAACAAACTTAGAGAATTTATTTTGAGCGATAAGAGCAAAGAAGTAGATAATCTGAATCGTGATTTGTTAATTGCCCAACTAAAAGCAATGGAAGCATATGTATCTGTACTATCAATTCGTATAGGACTTAATGCTCCGAAAGATGAAATTTCAGAGGCCAAGGTTGTGAAAGAAGGTGAGTAAGAAAATCATTTTCACCGACCGCTCGGATTCATTATTGACTAGTTACCTCAAAGATATATCCAAATATAAAATATTGGATAGTGATGAGGTAACTCGTCTTATTTGTGAAGCCCAAAAGGGAGATGATGTTGCTAGAGAGCAGGTTATAAAATCTAATTTAAGATTCGTTGTAACTATTGCTAAGCAATTTCAAAACAGAGGTATTCCTTTGATGGATTTAATCTCTAGTGGAAATGAAGGTTTAATGAAAGCTATTGATAAGTTTGACCCAGAAAGAGGTGTCACATTCTTATCATATGCTGTATGGTGGATTAGACAAAGTATTTATAACTCTATATATTGGCAGGCTAGGGAAATCCGCTTGCCAATGTCTCAGCAATTACTAGTAATTAGTATACTCGATGCAACTAATAAATTCCTACAATCTCACGATAGAAATCCTAGTTCGGAAGAAATATCGGAAATGACTGATATTCCTAGGGAGCAGATTGATTATCTTGCTCAATTTTCTAACAAGCTAGTATCTGTGGATGATTTTATAGGAGGAGATGAGGAAAACAGCCAAGTCTGTGATGTTATACCTGATGGGGAAGACCCTTTAGACGAACAGGTGAATAAGATTTATGTAGCTAAGGAAATCGAGAATTTGCTCTCAAAATTGACTATTAGAGAGCATGACTTAATCTGTATGCTGTTCGGTATTGGAATGGCTCCAGTAAATCCGAAAATTATAGCCGATATGTATGGCGTTGGAGGAGAAAGAATCCGACAGATGAAAGAAGGAGCATTAGCTAAACTAAGACGTAGATTTTCTAATCAACTTAAAAATTTATTATAATGAAGTTCGAGGAAATTTTACCAGCATTGCGTAGAGGAGAAGTAGTAAGAAGAGGAGTCTTTCAAAGTAGCCTTGTAGTATTTATGCAGATTCCTGCAGAAATTCCTGCACAGGATGTCTTGAAGATGAAATCTATACCTACCCAAATGAAGGTTCTTATGGGAGAATATGAAGCTGGGGTTACTTATCATGACCAGTTCATAATGTATGACTTTTCAGACCAAAGTTGTACATACTATCCCTTTGATGGGGAAGATATGAATGCAGATGATTGGGAATTAGTTGATCCTATGTCATACGACCCTTATGAGGACTTTCGATAATTATCCAGTAGGAGCAGCTGACGATCCTAGAGCACCCTATAACGAACCATTAGCAAGAAATGTTAAGGTAGAAGTAGGAGTTGAACTAGGGACAATGGTAGATATTGAAGTAGTTGGAGACCTCTCAGAGGACATAATGCAAGAGTTGGTTAAAGATAAAGTTATCGAAAAACTGAATATAGATAATGAGGATATTGTCCTTAATGATATAACAATCTATAGTCACGATGATTTATCTAGTAAGTAGAAATAAAACTCTCTTTCGCCCTGAGAAGTATCAACATATTCCCTTTGAGAAGGCAATGGATTTTCTGTTGCCTTTGAAAAGGGTTCAATTTGATACTGAGACTATGGGTCTCGATGCTCATACTAAAGATTTATTAACTGTTCAACTTGGAAATAAAGATAACCAAGTTGTATTCGATTGGACTACCCTAACAGAATGTGAAAAAAGATCTCTAAAGGACTATCTAGAATCTGGAGTACTAGTTATTGGAGTTAATCTAATGTTTGACTTGTGCTTTATGTATGTTCAAGGTATATATCCTAAGAAGATATATGACATAATGTTGGCTGAACAACTAATCTATTTAGGATACCCAAAGATTATAACTAACGAGCTGTATAATGAACTTGGAGTAGAGCTTCCAGGATATGAATTTATACAAGAGGCAGGAAAACTTCCTTATTACGAGCTTAGTTATTCTTTGAAAGCTATGGCTAAGAGGTATCTTAATATAGACATTGATAAAACAGTTCGAGGTAAAATCATAAATGATGGTCTTACTGAGGATGTGATTGTTTATGCTGCTGGAGATGTTATGTATCTGGAAGACATTCTAGATAAGCAGATGGAGGAACTTAAGCTTCAAGACCTAGTTTTGGCTGCAGAGTTTGAGTGCGAGTTTGCTAAATCCCTGGCTTATGTTAAGCATTGTGGAGTTCATCTCGATGTTGCCAAATGGAAAAACAAGATGGCTAAAGATTTACTTAAACTCAAAACATCTGAGCAAGAGTTGAATGATTGGGTAGTAGAATGGGATTCTAAAAGAGTTAAGAATGGAGATTGGGATATTCGTTATCCAGAAATGGATTATGATAAGCCTGATGATATAGCAGAGGAGGAAAGAAGATTATTAAAGGATAAGTATATACGCTCTCCAAAAGATGACCTAGAAGTGCCTTATCAGAGCTTGAAATTGAAAGCTTATAAGAAGAAGGTATCAAGTCTATTTACCAAGATAGATTTGCAAGGAGACCTATTTTCTGGTTTTAATGATAAACCACAGTGTGTTATAAATTGGAGTAGTTCTAAACAAGTAATCAAACTGTTTGAAATCTTAGGCATCGAAGTTGATACTTTCGATAAAAAGACTAAGAAGAAAAAGAAGTCCGTAGAAGCTAAAATGCTTAAGCCTCAAAAGGATAAGTTTCCTATTATTCCTATTTATTTGAGGTATCAGGAAGCCGCAAAGGTGGTTTCTACCTATGGAGAAAACTGGCTGAAGGCAATAAATCCTAAAACTGGAAGAGTTCATGCAGACTTGCATGTAATAGGAACTGATACAAGTAGAATATCATCTGGAGGAGGTCCTTACAAAGTAAATGTGTTGAATCTTCCTAGAGATAAGGAAACTAGAGCGTGCTTTACCTCAGAGAAGGGTAATCTATGGGTTTCTTGTGATTATACTGGACAGGAAAGTGCTATTACTGCCTCCGTATCTAATGACCAGAAGATGATTAATATTCTTGAGTCTGGAGGAGATATGCATAGTGAAGTAGCAAAAATGTGCTGGCCCGATCTTCTTGGAAAATTAACTGTTGAGGAAGTTAAAACTAAGTATAAGGGACACAGACAAAACGCCAAAGCTGTTGAATTTGCTATTTTCTATGGAGGCGATGATAATACTTTACACGTCAATAGTGGGTTTGACAAGAAGGATGCGAAGAACATTTATGATAACTTTATGAAAGGTTTTTCTGGAATTGCAGAATACCAGGACTATTGTAGAAAAGCAGTAATGCGAAATGGATATATCCTAATGAATCCTATAACTAAGCATAGGGCACACATATTTGATGCAAAGTGGATGTTCAAAATGCAAGAGAAGTTTAAAGAAGATGGATATTGGGAATATTATAGAGAAATGAAGCGTGATGCTCCAGGCTGTGATACTGTCCAACAGGTAACTAGGTATTTCAGAAGAAAATCAGATTCTGAAAAGCAGTCTATTAATTATAGGATTCAGAATAGAGGGGCAATGGCTTTTAAGCTAGCAATGATAAAGCTATTTAATTGGATTATGAATAATAATTTAATTGATATTGTTCTCTTATGTGTTACTCCGTATGATGAGATAAATTTGGAATGTCCAGAATCTATAGCAGAAGATATGGCTAATGTCCTAGTTAAATGTTTGGCTGATGGAGGAAAGCCATTCTGTACTAGAGTACATCTTGGAGCTGATGTAGCTAGAATGTCCAAATGTCATACTAATTTCAGTGTGGCAGATAAAGTCATAATGGAGAATGGTGATGTTGTAGATTGTTTAGATGGAGTATTTTATAATATAACTAAGAATACTACGTATCCAGAGTCTGAGGTAAAAGGGTATAAGGATTGCATTGAAGCTGATGGGCCTTTGCCTAATTATTGGATTCATTAACGAATAAGGGGCTATAGTAGTGATGCCAAACCTGAGCCCCCTTGGCCTACTAACAGTGCCTACAGTCCAAGGCGTAATGCTGAGAGCGCAGTTAGGGCATCATTTTTAATTAAATATAGTAGTGTATGAAAAAATTATTTGGTTTATTGTTAATAGCAATTATTGCTTTAAGTTCTTGTGCAGACAGCAAGACTTTTGAGAGAGCTGATGGAACTAAGTTTGTAGCTGAACCTTATGGTTGGGCAAACTATCAAACTAAGAAGATTGAGGGAGTAACCTATGAAGCGTGTATTGGTAACATTGTTTGGGATGTTATTGCTGTAGAAACTATAGTCATTCCAATATGGCTAACTGGGTGGGAATTATATGAGCCAGTATCTTTTGTTGAACCAAACGTCAAGTAATTATGAATGTAGAATTTACAACAACAGAATTAATTACAGATGAAGAGATTCTAAGCGCATTTGGAGAATCCATCCGATTTGACGAAGGGAAGTTTAAGATAGATTCTTTTATTGATTGCTTAGAAGACAGAGCTGACGTAATGGGTCTTTGTATTACTGAGAAATCTAAGAAAGAATTGTTACAACACCTTAAAGAATTAGTAATTAAATTAGTAAGCGAGTTGTAAGTATTGTTTTAATTAGACATAGTATGCTGAATGAGAATTTGATGGATTCCAAAGATATTATAATTGCTAAGTTAAAATTAGCTATAAAAGAGTTTCAAGAGTATGATATTGAGCGTAAGAAATACTATAGTAATGCTCTAGTGGAGCTTGGAAAATTAAAGGATGAAATTGAAGAGCTTAGAGGAATAAATAAATATTCTAAGAGCTATATAGCTATGAAAGATGAAAATAGGAGACTTAAAGCATCTTTAGCTCGGAAAGGCATTAAAGAATTAACGGATTTTTATGATGTTAAGAATGTTGAATTAATCATTCAAAATCAGACTTTAAAAGGAGAAAATAGAAAACTTCGCGCCCGTAATAGCGAGTTGATTAAAAATAATAAAATGTTAATTAATAAATTGAATAAATATGAGTAGTTACTTAACTATATATGGTGTTCCTAAAAATGAAGGTAAGCCTATAGATATTGTTAGCTTTAGTCGGTCCCACTGTATATATAGTGCAATTTGCGATGAAGTTAATGTGGCATGGGCTGGAGAAAGTGAGGTATATACCAACTTGAATACTTCAGACTTAGATGGAGTTATTCATAGTATTGAAGAGGATATAAAATCTTCTGCTGAGAGATTAACTCTATATGAAAAATATGCTGCCAATAATCCAGATTATATTGAGGAGATTATACTCTTAAAGGAGTATCTAGAGGAGCTTACTACTAGTAAAAATTATTGTGAGTTTCTACGGTATATCATATCGTGGACATCTTTAGGCTTTTCTGACTTCAGTCAAATTTGTTGTAACGTAGGTTAACATGAAATTTAAATTAGAATTTACATTTGATATCTCCGATAGCTCGTTATTGATAGACGCTAATGATGGTAGAGATGAGGAATACACTAGTTTAGAGGATGTACCAGAAGATACTCTAATGGATGTGATATATCACTATTTAGATGGGGTTGTAGAAAGTATGACTTATGATGAAGTAACAATTAAGAAATTATGAAAAGGTTTTTAATTCACGTTAGTACTAGTTGGTGTGGAATGGACGATACATTCCGTGCTATGGCAGAAAATGATTATGAGTTGGATGAAATAGCTGACCAGTTAGCTTATGAAAACTTCCAATTCTATGATTGCGAGAATGATATTGCTGAGGAATTCGGATACGACCCAGATGATATGGAAGATGAGGATTGGGATAAATTATGGGAGCAAACTAGTGAAGGAGACTATTATCACTATACTATAGAGGAGTTTGAAGGTGACGATGAGGAATGGGAAGAGTATAATGGAGAGATTTATGGAGAGGGAGAATGATGGAAGATTTTAAATTTTATGAAGTTGGTGGTAAGATACGTGATGAATTTCTAGGAATAAAATCCAAAGACGTCGATTACGTAGCTGTACCATCAAAAGAAGTTTTCGATAAAATCCACCCACGAGAATCCCAACCTAGTCCAGCTATGTTGGTGTTTGACGAACTGAAGGACTATTTAGAGAAACAAAAGTTTGAAATTTTCTTGGTAACTCCTCGTTGTTATACCATACGAGCTAAGTTTCCAGAAGGACATAAATATCAAGGTATAGCAGATTTCGTAATGGCGCGTAAAGAAGTAGGATATATTCCTGGTACTAGAACACCAATAATATATCCAGGAACTCTTTACGATGATTTATCACGCAGAGACTTTACTGTTAACGCTCTTGCAAAGGACCCCGATACTGGTGAAATTGTAGACTACTTTAATGGTATGAAGGATATATGGGGAAGTATTATAAGAACTCCTCTAGACCCAGTGAAAACCTTTGACGATGATCCTCTGAGGATTCTCAGAGCAATAAGGTTTGCTATTACTAAAAGGTTTACTATTGCCGATGACGCTTGGAGGGCTATGAGGAAGTATGATTACTTCGACAAGATGTCTGTAGTATCAGAGGAAAGAATAAGAGAGGAATTAACTAAATGTTTTAAATATAATACATTAGGAACACTTCGTTATCTAAGTCAGCTTCCAGAGCTAGAAGAGTATATCTTCAAAAAGACTAACTTGTGGCTCAAGCCAACTAATGAGAAATAATATGTATCATATTTTAGAATCTCGTAAGTTGACTAAATCTCTAAACTCTCTTCCTACAGTTAGAGAGATACATTTTGATGATGTTATAGAGATTAGGCGAAGTATTGGTCAGGGAGCTTATGTATGTAAATTGTTAGCTCAAAAAAGCTATACTAATGAAGATGCCGTTAAATTGTTTCACGATAAAATGAAAGAAATTTGTAATGATTGATTCAGAAAACTTATGCAGAAAGGCAATGGAGGTTTACGGATTTCCAGCTCAGGCTGCTATGGTGGTAGAAGAGTGTAGTGAACTTACTAATGCTATCTGTAAGTTTAGAAGAGGTAGAGTTGGTAATGATGATATTATAACTGAAATTGCTGACGTTATGATTATGTGCGAACAGCTTTCTTATTATTTTGGAAAGGAAAAAGTTGAACTGGAAAAAGAAAGAAAGCTAGAAAGATTAAAAGAACGTTTATCAAAATATACTGATTAAATGAAAGAGAGAAAACTTATTATTTGTAGGGGTATTCAAGGAAGTGGTAAATCAACTTGGGCCAAACAATGGTGTCATGAAAGCCCAGAACATCGTGTGAGATTCAATAATGATGATATTCGCAATATGTTAGGCGATTATTGGGTTCCAAGTAGAGAAAAGTTAGTAACAGAGGCTAAAGCTAATATGATTACATTTGCTCTTATTAAGGGTTACGATGTAGTAGTTGATAATATGAACCTAAATCCTAAAGAAGATGCATGGATTCGTACTTTATGTGAGAATATAGAAAAGGATACTGGAATTCATGTAAACATAGAATATAAAGACTTCTGGACTCCAGTCGAGGAATGTATTCGAAGAGATGCTGCCCGTCCTAATCCTATTGGAGAAAAGATTATCAAAGAAACTTGGAGACGTTACCGAAACTTTATCATTAGTTCCGATATTAAGGAAATGCTTAAGAATAAGGCTGAACACGTTGATGGAGGAAGACCAGTGATATTAGTAGATATGGATGCCACTCTTTGCCTAAATACTTCTGGAAGACCGTTCTATGGAGAAAATAGTGCCAATGGTATGCTAGAGGATACTCCAGTAGAAGAGATTTGTCGTCTAGTAAGACAAATGGGAGAACATTGCTTAGTTTTCATAGTTACTGGTAGAGAAGGAACTGCTGAGGTTGTAGATGCTACAAAGGAATGGTTAAAGAAGAATGAGATTCCGTCTGATGCTATGTTCTTTAGACCAGTAGGAGACTATAGTCCAGGTCCAGACTGTAAGAGAAGAATCTACGAGGAAAACATCAAGGGAAAGTATAACGTACAATTTGTCCTTGATGATAGTTCTAAGTGTGTAAAGATGTGGAGAGAACAGGGACTTATATGTCTACAACCTAACGAAGGAAAGTTCTAATATGAAACTTCTACAAAGGTTAAAGAATCTATTTCTTCCAGAAGGCAAGATCTCCGATGGATTTCATAGCTTTGACGAACTTTATCATTATAGAATGCTGTATAATGCAGCATTCTTTAACAGTTTAGAAGGTAAATATGAAGTCCACAAATCTTATAGGCACGCAGATGGAGAGCTATGCTTTGGAGGAGGATGGTTCATAGTTATGGCTTATCTTCCTACTGGTCAAGTAAGTAATCATTACAGAATAGAGGATTGGAATCTGTTTAATATTCCTGAAAGATGGAAAGCAGATGAATGGGATGGTCATACTCCAGTTGAAGCAGCTAATAGATTATATAGGTTTTGTTTACACTATAATGAATATTATCCTATATGGGAATGTTAGTAGGACAATTAATTAAAATATTGGAGCAATTTGACCAAGACAGAGAGGTTATGATACACACCTTAAGCGGAGAGACTGTAGAGGTTAGAGGATACTTTGTGCAAAAGGATATAGATGATAATTCGTTTTATATAACTGATTTGGATGTAGTTCCTAGGTGATATGAATATAAAAGAAGCTATTGAACATTGTTGGGATAGAAAAGACTACCCAGAAGTATTTAGAGATGATGCAGGACTGGATATTTCTATTCCTGGATTTATCACTAGGGGTTCTTGGATTAGAAATAATTCTCCGAGAACTGTCACACTAGATGTAACTACTTATCGTGGGGTAAGTTATAATGCAGTCCATTATTATGGTAATATTACCATTGAGGGAGTAAGTTTTAGTCCAGAGGATCGCCCGAATATTTACACTATGTGTAAGGAAACATATGAGGCTGAAGAGAAAAATCCTCTAGCTGCTGGATTCTATAGAATAGAATTAGTAAGACCTGTTACTTCCGAGGAGATTGAAGAAGATAGTTCACGGTGGAGTGGATATGAAGTTGGTGATAATACTAACGCTTTCTATTCTCCAGAAGATGTAATAGCCTTAGCCAAGGAGGTATGTAAAGCTAGATTCCTTGGCTACTGGAAACTTAAGATTGTTGACTATAGTGGAAAAGATCTGGATTCTGAAATTTTAATCAGTGAGCTATGACAAAATTTAAACTATATGAGGATATATTGTCCCGTTCTTGGAACAGGTACTTCTACGATGTAGAAGCTAATACTATAGAGGAGGCAGTTGAGAAAGTTAGGTATGGAGAGGTTGATTGTTATGATTCCGAACAAATCTACGAAGTTATTGATGAGTTAGATCCAGTAGATAATAATGGAAGCCCTACTAGAGAGATTTACAATGATAAGGATGAACTTATGTGGTATAATGCCGAACTAGTTAATAGGGGAGAAATTATTACTCATGGCATAAGAAGTATTTCCGAGAATTTATCACTAATTATGGAAGGTGAACCAGAATCGTTCATAGGTGGAGATATAGCACTGTCTACTGTGGTAAAGGTAATGGAGAGCCTTGGATGGAAATTCTGTACTTATGACGGGTTTGATACTAATGGATGGGACATAGACTATTGGCTTTATTTCATAAAAGACGAGAAGGATTTTAGTTATAGGGTTAGTGGAAATGTATACTTCGGAGGTATTAAAATAGAAAAATGCGAAAAACATTATGAAAGATGAATTAGGAGATAGGATGAAATCTTATTACGAGAATCGTTCTAAAACATTTTTAGCTAGACGTACTCCAGTTATTATAAGACTGGATGGAAAAGCATTTCACACATTCACAAGAGGTTTTAATAAACCCTTTGACGAGGCTATGTGTAATGCTATGCAAGAAACAATGAAGTACTTATGTGAGAATATTCAGGGATGTGTTTTAGGATACACACAGTCTGATGAAATTACTTTAGTACTTATTGATTACCAGAAACTTACTACTGATGCCTGGTTTGATTATAATGTTCAGAAGATATGTAGTGTGGCAGCATCTATGGCAACTCTTATTTTTAACAGAAGATTCCAAGAGCAAATCGTAGAGCTTTCTTATAATGGAAAGTTAGACGATGATGAGTTAACTAGCTCATATAAGCGTTCTCTTAAGACTGGAGCAATGTTTGATGCCAGATGCTTTAACATTCCAAAAGAGGAAGTAACTAATTGTATCCTATGGAGACAGCAGGATGCTACGAGGAACAGCATTTCTTCAGCTGGGCAGGCACATTTCTCTCACAAACAGTTGGAAGGTCTAAACTCTAATCAAATTCAAGAGTTACTATTTCAGGAGAAAGGAATTAACTGGAATGATTATCCTACTAAGTTTAAAAGAGGAAGCTGCTGTATAAAGAAATATCATCAGACTATGAATCAAACTTTAAGAAGTTATTGGTTTATTGATAATGAGATTCCAATCTTTAAAGGAGAGGATAGAGAATATATTGAAAAACTTATAGCATGAGTAGAACTTACAAGGAGCATCATCCTACCGCACACAATCCGAAGAATAGAATCCCTACTCCATACCTTGATAAAGAGGGAAAGGTAGAACGTAGAAGAAAAAGAAGAGCTTATGGTTCTCAAGGATGGAAAGGATGGGGAGGTGAAATCTATTTCAAAAAATACGGAGAAATAATGATGGATGTGGTAGATAAGAAAAAAGCAAGGCGTGAGGCTAAAAAACATATAGAAAATGAATTACAGGATCAATTATAATGTAGTCTTGTATAGTGAGACACTCTATGATAAAGAGATTATAGTTAAAAATAAAAGCAATGAGTTGATAGCTAAATGCTCACTTGAAGATTACCTTAAAAGGAAGCATGGAGATTCATTCAGACAGCTTATTATAACTAGATGTGTTCCTGACTACTTCGGAGGTGCTAATATATTTAACGACTTATTTTATGGTAGACAATTTTGAATATTTAGCTAATCTATTTGATGGATTAGTAGATAAAGATGATTTTTATTTCGTTCAAATAATTCAAAGAAAGAAGGATGGGGTAGAACTCCCATCCTATACATCTGGTGCTAGAACTATTAGAAGTTTCTACTTTTTTACAAAGGAAGAATTTCTGAGACAAGAGTCATATATAAAGGACTTGTGTAATAGTAATAATGCTAGAGCTTACTTTTGGATTAATCCTCGAAATACTCTTGATATAGCTTGCGAGTCTATTAAACAATTTGCAGACTTGATTAAGAATGGAAATACTAGGCAGGGCATAGCTGTATATGACAGGGCTACTGGTGCCAGTAGAAGTTCTAATTATAAGAAGTTGTGGATTGTTGATATAGATTCTAAAGACGATGAATATAGGAATAGGATAATATCTCTAATTAATGAATGTAGAGGATCAGAGGGAGGTAAGATTAAGCATATAATTCCCACTGTTAGCGGTTATCATCTTATATCTAATGGATTTGATAGACAACAATTTTCTCAGAAGTTGGCATTATATCAACTAGACCAGATTGATATACATGATAATAATCCTACCCTATTATATTACAAAACCTTATGTTAGAATTTATCATAATTCTCATACTAATTATAACTAGCCCAATCTGGATAGCTATTATAGCCGCAGGATTGTGTTTCTTTGCATTGGTGCTATATTATATCACCGCTATGATATGTATGGCGCTTATAATTATATTAAGTAAAATTTTTAATAAACTAAGAAGATGAAAACCTATACGTATTATATAGAATTTAAGAAAAGATGTGCAGAAACAGTTACTATAGAAGCTCCAAGTGAGGAGGAAGCTAGAAAGTCTCTAAATGAGACCTTTAGAAATCTTACCCTAGTAGAGCTTATTTCGGAGGAATAAAATGAAAAGATTTATATATCATATAGAACATACTTATGGAGATGATCAAAATGTTTGGACTACTGCTGAAGATGAATATGAAGCAGAACAAAATATAAGACATGATTATCATTCAATAAAAAGTTTAACATTAAGAAAGGTAGAGGATATGTATTTAGAAAATGGTGACGAAGTAATAGAGGCCGATAACGGAAAGTTAATTCTAGCTAATAGTGGAGCTTATTGCGACGAAAATGGAAATCCGACTGGTGGTTGTATTGACTATGAAGATACTGATGTATATGTAACAAAGACTGGCAGTGTTTATCATACTAGTAAGGATTGTCCTTCTTTGAAGGCCCGCAATCCTGAAGTTAAGAAAATATCTTTATCAGATGCTCGTAAACAAGGATATAAAGCTTGCAAGAGATGTCGGAAGAACTAGAGGTCTCTTTAGTAAATTACCTATGCCCAGTTTGTGGGAATATAGCAGAGGAGGGAATCATAATGAATTCTCTCCTTTCTGAAGAAGCTGCAAAAGAGGTAAAGAATCTACATGGAAAAACTGTAGGTTATTCCGATCATGCTTGCAAGGAATGTGCAAAGTATAAGGATAAAGCCTTATTCATAATAGGCATCGACGCAGAAAAATCTAAGAAAGAACCTTGGAGAACTGGAGATATTACAGGAATTAATAAAGATTGTCCTTTAGCATTACACATAAAGCCGAATACCAGGACATTAAAGGACGGAACAACGTATTGCTTCATGGATAAAGCATTAGGTATAGAACTAGGACTATGGAAATGAAGTTAATTAGAAAAGACGAGTTAGCAGAGTTATTAAGGGATAGATGGAAGTTGCGTTGTCTAGAAATGGCAGGTGTTGATAATTGGACATGGTATGACCAGGCAATGAGTGACTATGAAGCAGATGAATACACTAATGATGAACTAACAAAGGATTACAATGAAGCTAATTAAACCATATTTTGAAATATTAGAACAACAGCCTAGAAACATAGTCACCCCTGATGATATGGAAATAGGTCCTCGGATGCGGAAAGAAGAGCTTATTAATACTGTATATAGACAGATTGAAATAGCTGGAAGAACTTGTTACAAATCAGAAGATAAGATTACTCCAGACTCTGCTGCAAAATTCGTTGAGAGAATGGTGAAGTCTGGGCATGGAGCTATGTTAGAACATGGTACTGTATATCTATTTCTAACAATGTCTTCTAGACAACAATATTTTAAGTATTGTAGTAATCCTTATTCTGTAGCTAATAGTACTGGGGAAGCAGAAAAGGGAACATGGAACGGATTTGTTACTACTAATTATAGAGTATTAGTAGAAAATGGTTGGCTTGAGGATTTGGAATATATCTGTAATCCTGGTAAGGAACATGAGAAAAGAATTACGGTTCGATTTGTATGTGATAGAGGAGTAAGCCACGAATTTGTAAGGCATAGAGTGTTTAGTTTTGCTCAGGAGAGTACCCGTTATTGCAATTATTCCAAGGACAAATTTGGTAATGAGCTTACCTTTATTATTCCATGTTGGGCAGACAGCCTAGCTCTCCAAGAAGTTAAAGGAACTATCATTAATCATGATGAGTATGGAAATTTAATTGGAGAATACTACTATCATTTAACTGGAAAAGGGAACCCCTGGTTTAAACCTTGGGAGATTACTCCAGAAAGGAATTTTATAGCTAATTTACAAATATCCGAACAATTATATTTGGAATTACTAAATCAGGGTTGGAAACCTCAGCAAGCAAGAGCTGTACTACCTAATAGTCTTAAGACTGAATTAATTATGACTGGTACTCTTACACAGTGGGACGGATTCTTTAAATTGCGTGATGCAGAAAGTGCACATCCACAGGCTAGAGAATTGGCAGAACCTCTACATGCAGAATTTAGAAAAAAAGGATGGTGTGAATGAAAGCTAGTGAATACTTTGGAGATTGGATGGATGTAATAGATACTGCAGAACTTCGCAAGATACTGTCTTGGATAAGTACTATAGATAAAACAACTTTATGTCCCTCCTCTCCAAATATATTTAAAGCCTTTAGGGCTTGTCCTTTGAAAGACTGTAAAGTAGTCTTTCTGGGACAAGACCCGTACCCACAACAAGGTGTGGCTACTGGAATATTGTTTGGCAACTCAAAGGACACTCCAGAAGATAAACTATCGCCTTCATTACAGGTAGTCAAAGAAGCTGCAATAAATTATGAGATTCCTCATAATAGAATAGATTTTGATAACACTCTAGAATCGTGGGCTAAGCAAGGTATTTTAATGATTAACACTGCTTTCACTTGTGAAATTGGTAGAGTTGGCTCACACTTTGATATGTGGAGATCCTTTACTGCCAAATTAATTCACAATCTAAGTTCTAGAGATGGAGGTATAATATATGTCTTATTTGGTAATCAAGCATCATCATTTAAGAAATATATTGTAAATAGTCCCAAAATTATAGAAGTGTATCATCCTGCCTATTTTGCTAGACAGAATAAAAAGATGCCTTATAGTATATTTACTGAAATAAATCAGGAATTACAGAAACTATATGGGCAAAAGATTGAATTTTATAAAGAAACAGAATATGGAACTTGTTAACTATAAATTATAATTTAAGAAAAAGTTATGAGAATTTAGACTCTAGCTTTTTCGAATGGGAAGTAGAAACCAATTTTATAAATAAGTAAAAATTAATATTATGAACATTTCAAGTATTTTCGGTAGCAAAAAACAAATAAAATCATTTGCTGAACAGTTAGCAGAAGTAAAGAATATTTTCAAGACCTCTTATGACCAGGCTATGGCTCTAAATGCAGCTATAGCTGAAGACATTAAAGTTAAACAAAATGAGATTGCTTCTATCCAAACTCAAATTGAGTTTAACCAGCAAGTAGCTGAGGATAATAGTAAGTATATCTCTAAACTTAAAGATTTGATTTCTTAATATGTACCTTAATATAAAAATGCTTGAGGATTTTCGAACCCTCAAGCAAGGTGATGAATTTAATTTCGATTTTAGTAAACATCCAGAGATTCTGATTGCTGGAGATAACGGGTGTGGAAAATCAACTCTTGTTAATATTATAAGAGATTATCAGTGTGATAACAGCAAAGATGACCCAAACGCGATGTATCAGACTAAGCTTGGATATTGTGATATTAAAGGATTCAAGAATAAGGTTGAAATAAGTACTGACTTTACTAGGTTTTATTTCATTAGTGCCGAATTTGACGATCCAACAAGTCTTAATAATAGCGCTTCAGCAGAAGCTCTAGTTGAGAATGGAGGATTCCAAACCAAACGTATGTCTACAGGTCAAAGAGGTCTAGTGATGTTAAGTAAATGGTTAGAAGAAAACAAGGAACATTGGGATGAGAAAACTCTATTAGTGTTTGATGAGGTCGACAAGGGATTCGATCTATCTCGCCAAGTCGGAATGTCTAATATGTACAGGAACTTGCATAAGAAATTTAATGTTTCAATCTTGGCAGTAACGCATACCCTATTTCCTATATTAGCTAGAGAAGAGATGTTTTACTTTGAATTTAGAAAAATGGTTTCATCTAAGTTTTATTGTTGGATGAAAACTGGATATGATATAACTGCTGAAAAACTAGGAGAAAATGAGTGAAAAGAAGATTAAATATAGTCCAGACCATACATTTTTTACCTCAGATACTCATTTCGGACACGCCAATATAATTAGGTTTTGTAATAGACCTTTTCAAAATGTAGAAGAAATGAACGAAGTTCTGATAGAAAACTGGAATAAGGTGGTTTCTAAGGACGATGCGGTCTTCCATCTAGGAGATTTTGCCTTTGGTGGAAGTAATGTATGGAAAGAGATTATCCCTCGTCTAAAAGGTCATATAAACCTTATTATAGGCAATCATGACAGAAAGAATCTTAGACAGGGATATATGTCATATTTTGATATGGTAGTTCCGCAACTACAAATAGAAATAGAAGATACCTCCATCTATTTGAATCATTACCCATTTCTTTGTTATGGAGGTTCGTATAGAGGAGTGTGGCAGTTGTTTGGTCATGTTCATTCTGGACCAGGAGCGGACGGACTAGATATTTCAAGACTCAGAGTATTGCTTCCAACCCAATACGATGTAGGGGTAGATAATAACAATTTTACTCCTATCTCTTATAGAGAAGTCAAGAATAAAATAGAAGCACAGAAAAATGAAAGTCTGGATAGGGCTAAAGCCTAATGATAGGCAGGGAATGGAATTTAATCTGACCCCACTAGAGTTTAGAGACTTATTAAGTAAGCCAGATTGGGTTCCACTCCATTTTTTAGGTTGGAGAACATTTATAACTTCTGTATATTTTAAAATACTTTGACATGGAACATTATAACAAGAAATCAGTATCGGATGATTTAAGGAAGTATGACCACTTAGCTAAAGATTCCGACTTTATAGAAATTACTGAATGGCATAACGGAGAAGGTTGGGATATTGCCATCAACGAAAGAATGGTTTCGTTAACCTGGGGACAGTTAGAAGCTATTAAATATTTAATTAAATCATTAGAATATAAGGATTAATATGAAATTGTATTATTTATTGCTGCTAGTTATGTTCTTTCTAATGAGTTGTGAAAGAACATCTAATGTATCAGAAGGTCATCATATAGGTACTTCCGATGCCGACTATATATTTGAGTATACTATAGACGGACATGACTATATTAAGAAAGGTTATGGGATGGCTCATTCCGGAACTTGCAAGAAATGTAAGCAAGAACGAGATAGTATTGTCAATGTCTTAATAAAAGAATTAAGTGCTAATTGAAGTATTAATAAGCTATCCAGATCCTATGGATAATTGTCTTCCGCCTCAAATTTATATTAGGGAGTGGAAGACAATGGAAGTTTCCCCGTTTGAATGGTACAAAATACTTTCACGACCTTACGGATATAACTATTATAGATTAGGAAAATATATTAATAAATCTGTTAATAATGAGTTGCGTTGAATTACATCGAGGAACTTTAGTTAAAGTTAACACAAAAGGACTTACAGTAGAGGAATATTGTGAACTTCTTTGTAAGAAACACGGCTATGAAATCGCTTATGAAGGAGATACATATGCTGAAACCTTAAGGGATGTAGATGATACCTACAAGGTATTAAATGGGGAGTTATATAGGTGTGATGATACTCAATATCCAGAAGACACTTCTTACTTGGTTGATGTTAGAAGCAATGGAGATGGAACTTACGAATATATTGCCCAATTCTACAATGGTGGTACTTATTTAGATGAAGTTTTAGAAGATGGAATAAAAAATACTTTAAAATGATTAGGGAGAAAATTGACAACTTAATCAAGCAAGCTATGCTTGATAAAGACCAGCCGAGAACAGAAGTTTTGAGAGCTATTAAGAACGAATTCCTTGTATATCAAACAGCAAAAAATGCTAAGCCTCTAGATGATGCCGCTGAAATTGCTATTTTGAATAAAATGATGAAGCAAAGAAAGGATAGCGCCGAGCAGTATAAACAAGCAGGAAGATTAGACTTGGAATCCAATGAGATATATGAAATCAGTTTCATTAGTACTTTTCTGCCTAGAAAAGCTACAGTGGAAGATATAGAAAATGCTCTCTTTGAAGTAATGCTTGAGAAAGGATGGGCTAGCATTAAATCAGGACCTCAGATTCCAAAAAAGTGTATGGGAGAAGCTATTAAGGCTGCGAAAGAAAAATTAAGCAATGTAGATGGAAAAGAATTATCTGATATTGTAAAAACTTACTTGGAATAATGGACAATATAGCTATCGACTTAGTAGAGAAATATATTCTCAATCATCTAGATAAATCAGACGCAATTCCGGATTTTGAAGTATATACAGTGTGGAAATGTAAAATTTTGCAGAACTGGAAATACTTGCTATCTAGCACACTTCCAGATGGAATGTATTATGAACTTACATATAACGGAGATAAGAAACAGTGGTACTTAGATGCGTACAAGAAATTTGATAATGTATGTTATAATTTAGGATAATATGAGCCATTTTGTAGGATTTGTATTCGGTAGTAATGTTGATGAATTGCTTGAACCATATGATGAAAATATGGTAGTAGATGCATATGTAAGATACACTAAAGACGAAGCTGTAGATGAAGTTAAAAGAAGACACGCCGATAATTACGAATATGCTCTTAAAGTACTAGATAAATATCAAGACCCTAAGTCTGATTGGGAAAAGGAGCAGGTAGAGCGTGCAAATAAAATTATAGAAGGTGGTATTGGAATATCCTATGAGGACGCCTGGGAAGAGGCGAAGAAGTGGGGATATGACATGGATGATAATGAAAATCTACTCTCTACCTATAATCCAGAATCTAAATGGGACTGGTATTCAGAAGGAGGTAGATGGGGAGCTTGGTTGATTCTAAAAGAGAAGGATGAAAATGGAGTACCTCTGACAGCAATCTTTGCTACCAAATCTGAAGTAGACTGGGATCGTATGTTTCCTAATAGAGTCCCATTCTGTTTTGTCACCGAAGATGGTGAGTGGCACGAGTCAGCTTCTATGGGCTGGTGGGGTATGACTTCTGACGACAAAGAAGAAGATGTTTGGAACAAGGAGTTTAAAGAGTATCTAGACAGTGTAGGAGATGATGTTGAAATTTCAGTAATAGACTTTCATATCTAATGTCAGAAAAGAATGATAAATGGACGATGTTCAAGAATTACATTCATAACGAATTGGGCATCACCAAGGATGATATAAGAGCTTGGCTTAAAGAGGCAGTACAGTCTCAAGCTGAGCTTATGCTCCAGAAAACATTTGATGATTTTGATATGGATAAGTTTGTTAGAAATCACATATCTACCCAAATGAGATACTGGACTACCGAAGAAGTTAGAAGGCAAGTAGCCTCTCTTCTAGCCGATAGATTAGTAATATTAAGTACAGATACAGAAAAATATAATAAGGCGTAAAGTATGATTACAAGGATTGAAAAATTTGGAGCATCATGGTGTGGACCATGCAAGGTATTAGACAGGACTCTTGAACAAATTTCTAGGATAGAGATAGTAAAGCATGATGTAGATGAAGAGGAAGAATTGGCAAACTCCAAAGGCATAAGAAACGTGCCTGTGTTGATTTACTACAATGACAGAGATGAAGAAGTTAAGAGAACCATTGGTGCCGTATCTCTCGGAACTATTATGCAAATCGTAAACAATAATTAATATGTATAGAGTATTACTAAGTAGAACTGGAGTAGCTTATGCTAAAGAATGTGACGACGAACTTGATGAGTTTGATTTTATAGACGTATTAAGAGATTTTGTAGACTCTGGAGATGTTATCATATTCGTAGATGATTTGGATACATTAAGAGATTCTATGGAACTTGAATATGAAATCGAAGTTGTCAATGGAGACGAATAAAGGCGTTAGGGAGTATAATGTAGGAAATTCTGATTACAGTAAGCACAAGATTCAACCTCGGTATGAAATACAACTCTGAGGAAACTTCAGGCGAACTAGAAAAACTCAAAAAGGAGGTGAGATACGATAAAAACTCTGGGCAATTCTACTGGATAAAAAATAAAATTCATAGAAATTTAAGCACTCCTATAGGGGCAAATACTACTAGTAGATATAAGTGCTTAACCTATAACCAAGTAAAATATTACCTACATAAACTAGCCTGGTATTTTGAATATGGAATATATCCATTAGAACAAATAGACCATATTGATCAGGATACCAATAATAACAGTATCTCAAATTTAAGATTAGTAACTCCAGAAGAAAACAGTAGGAATAAACCAAAAAGGAGAGACAATATCTCTGGAATTACTGGAGTATCATACGATAAATGGTCAGATAAGTGGGTAGTGAGAATAAAAAATGGAAATAAATATGAGAACCGAGGAAGATTTGATTCAATTGGTAAAGCTAAACAAGAAAGAGATAGAGCACTTATTGAACTTGGGTATTTTGAAAACCACGGAAAAGAGCTGTCAAGATTACCATATAGGAAAGTCTGATTATAGTACTCACGTAATTCAGCCGTGGAATATATGGAAAGAATATAATCTCAATCCGTGGGATGCTGATATAGTTAAAAGGGTTTTGAGAATTAAAGAAGAGCCTGGAAAATCTAAAGAGGATGCTAGGATAATGGACTATGAGAAAATTATTCACATCTGTAGAGAAAGAATTAGACAACTAGAAGAGGACAAGCAAGCTCAAAAACCGACATATGAGGCAAAAGGGTGGAGTATAGGAACAATCTCTGTTCCTAAACCTACTGTAACTTACAGTCTAAATGAAAAAGAAGTAGAGGCTTATGCTAAATTCCAGAGGGAACATTATGATCTACATAAAGGAATATGCTCAGTAATATTTACACATACTGGAATAGGATTAGGTAAAACAGTACAGTGTAATATCTGCAAAGAACGTACTGATATAACTGATTATAAAATGTGGTAAAATGGGATACTTTCAAAGGGAACGAGAAAGAATAAAAATTTCTAAGGAAGAATATGAAAAGAATGCTTATAAAAGAAAGGATGATTCTCTCAAAGAACGAATGAAAGAAATGTTTCTCAATTCAGATTTTCTAAGAGAACCTATTTATAAAAATTCCGGTCTGTTAGCAATGTTAGATCCTAATGAAATAATAGGATATAAATATTATAAACTTGGTAAAGAAAAACTAGTTTATATTTGTGGATCTAAAGAGTATGATTATTTAAAGAATAACAATATTATATAAATAAAGGGTGTATGGGTTGGCAGTTTTGCCTTCCTATACACCCTTTATTTTTTATTCTCCAATACCATTTATAGTATCTCTTTTATACATTTTATATGTATCCTATAGAGAACGTGGTAATGCTTGAGATTTTGTAACTAACTCTCCAAATGTAGTATCTCCGAACAAGAATCCTCCAATGTCATTATAGACTTTAGCTCCCCACTTAACAGATGCGGGACTAGTATTATTCATTACATAGTCTAATATTGGAAGAGGTCCCTTAAACTCTTCAAAACTACTAGAGCTACCTTTATATAGTAGTTCAATAGCAGCATTAGTTAGAACATCCTTTCCATCTCCAGTCTTCTTGTGCTCCTTATATGCAGGATTGATTAATTCCTCAAATAGCCAATACAATAACATAGCTACTAGAGCATCAGACAGTATTCTTCTCCAGTTCCTCATCTACATCGGATTACTAAGAATATTCTACTTTATTCCTTCCCATCCTCTACCGTGGTAAAGTTCTGAGACCGTATCTTGTAAAGTTCTTAATACTCCCTATACAACTAATGGAACATCAGTTAAATATGGAACTCCTGTATTCTCTGTGGTAACATTTCCGTTATCATCTATCCAGAGTTTATTTCCGTTCTCGTCCTCTTTCTAGACTTTCTAAGTTTCATAAGAAGATTCTCTTCTCTACCCTAAATATACATCATATATACCATTCATCCAAGTAGAGAATACTCCAAACTGTGAACCTATAGCAAGATTTTCATACATAGCCTTTGTGCTTCGGTTATATGAACCGTATATGGTATCTCCTAAATTCTTGATTTCATCAATCTAGTTCTAGGTATAACCGTCTGGTAAATTAGTATCAAGACTGACAGGAAGATTTGCTTCTGGGTTCTCTTCATTAAACTTCATAATCTAGCTCAAGTACAGAGCTTTCTACTTATTGTAGGCTTCCATATCACTCTTATCATTTGAAGCTAATAAATTAAATCTTTTATCCATTCTCCAGTTATATACTAGTTTTCCGTCCACAATGGAATAAGCATTATGGGAACCATCATGCTTTAGTTTTCCCATGAATAAAACCATTCTATTTAGAAAGTCAGGTTTTCTAAGAGTGGCATACATCCAATTTCCAGCATTTGTTATACCCCCTCTGTTAGTTTTATAACCTTCCTACTGCTATTCTATATTGATATTAGAAATAAGATACTTACTATTTAATTTATCTAGTAAGTCTATACTCATGGCAGAATGGACTCCCTATCTTAACACAAATTGATACGCCCACATAACATCTTTAGCGTCTATGTCGGTTCTATATTTCGTCATTGTTCTAACAACATTAGATAAGAAACCTCCAAAAACGTCTCGGATAGCAGCAACAGGGCTAGCTGCAATATATGCTGTAGATACTGCTTTTCTGAGAGGTTGTAGCCTAGCAATAATTTTCTTGGAGCTTTCCTCCATTATACTCCTGTTGAATACTGCGGTCTTAATGTAGTCATCAATATGTTTAATAGTCTTAGCAAATTTTTCCTAATCATCCTCTCTAATTCCAGTTAACTTTAACTGCAGAAGAATACCTTTAGCCCTAGTTAACATTTTATTCATTTCTTCTTCTTGAAGGCTCTTGTATGAATAATCTATCACAAGATTCTATAGGTTGGTTTCAAAATAATCCTTTCCGTATCTGGTTAGCAATCTTTGTCTACCTTTTGTAGTTTCTGAAGCTCTAAATCTATTATAAGCCTACATATCCTCTATATCCTAATTAATCTAGGATTCTTCCTAATCTGTTAGAATATCTTCATACATTTCCTTAAAGAATAATGTTGGATTTTTGCAGTACCCTCTAACTCTTCTTTTAAAGTCTTCAAAGTACTTACCAGGATTACTCCATCTAGTAGATGAAGAAGCTTTTTCCAATGGTACCCATAAGTATTGAGGATTATTTTTTATAAATGACAATAGAGATTTATCATCTTCAGATTTATATGAAAAGTTATTATCCTTAAATCTTAGTTTATTTATTTCAAATAATGCTTTCTTTAGGAACTTTCTATCATCCTCATCCAAATCTTCAGAATTATCATATGGATTCTTGAAGAATAACTCCCCATCCTTTTCTTTATACAAGTGTCTGAAAACTTTAACCTAATCTCCTATCAAAGCATTTCGAGTTTTTCCGTATCCCTTAGCTTCGTAATATTCTAGGCAGGCTAAATTAAAGTCTGATATTTGAGGTTCTAGTTTATTAGAAATATTGTGGATGGCGTCTTGCAATAGCTTACTAATAATTCTAACCTATGAATTGGATATATTTTGAGGTCTTGCAAGTAGCCGCTCCATCTCTGATAAATCGCCCTCTGATATTCTGATAACTCCAGACAACCTATCTAAAGCTATAGAAGCATTAAGTAACAATTTACAGCATCCAGTGACTAATTCATTCCTTTCTGGATTGGCTAGTTTAGCTTTTCCAGTAGCATACTTTATGATAGTATCTGGAGATACAGACATATGCTAATTAGACATGATAGTATTTAGCTTCTTAATCAGTTCCTCTAGTCTCTAAATCTATATTTCAGTAGTTTCAGCTGATGCCAAGGAGTCTATTGTAGTCCCATTTAATAGATGCTACAATCCGTCTGTATCAGACCCAGAAATTAATTCCTTTAAAGAATTGAAATCTGTTTTTCCTAAATTAGGGGATTCATGTAAAATATCCCAAAATTCATTTATCAATAATGATACTGGAGAGATATGCTCAACAGTAGAAAAATTGTTATTAATTTTAAGATTAGGTTCTTTTTTATTTAAAACTTCCTGGGCTTTAACGAAATTTGAAACAACTAACTGTATTGGATACTATTGGCTCTATATTTTTCCTCCCAATCCGCCAACTACTATTAAATCTCCTAATTTAATATCGGAACCTAATTGTGGTATTATCTCATTTAATAAGAACATTGTTCTCATTGTTTCTATATTTCCATATGTGGCTTTCATCAATTCTCTACCTTGATTGTCAGTAGCCTATAAATCATTCAAATGGAAACCTAATATATTATCCCTGCCCTCGAAAGAGTGTTTCTAGTCTAAGTTTAAACCAGAAAGAGTAACTACATTGACCTATCCAGTAAGAGTATTTTTGAACATAATGATATTGCAATTATCTAGTGTATCATTTTTAACTACTTCCCACAGATAATTGTATTTATCTTTTCCATTTACCTTCACAACAGAATGTTCAAAGTATGGACTAAACAGCTAATCTAAATAGTCATTGTCAAATTTTGGAAAACCGAATCTTCTAAATTCTCCTATCTAATTCACTATACCTCTAGCACTCAGTTTTCCATTATCTACATTTAGAAGTTTATCCTGGTTTTGCTTAATGATTTCTATTACTTCCTTATTCTTACTCTTAACTTCAGAACTATTTACATGATAGATCACTCCATCTATAGTGAGGTTCCAACCAGTATCTGGCTGCTCTCCTTGAGTCCAATATGTCCAGTTTTTATCAATATATTCTTCAATAGTAGATGTTATTCCATCAGCTTTTATATCTCTTTTTGGAAATACCGCACTTAATTGCTTATTTACGGTATCTATTGAAGAGTCATTTATTGTAATAGTTTCTGCATTAGATGCTATGAACCTTTGAGCTAATTTCATAGATTCTTGCATTATAAATGCACCTCTATTATGACTATAGCACTCTGCTCTATTAACAGTAATCTCTTTTATGTTCTGAAACTAATCATCATATCCAAGTGTCACTGGAATAACATTAAATCTAATATCGTTAGTATTAATTCCATTATACTAAAGTATTCTAGATAATAAAGCAAACTCATTTCTATATTTTTCTTTCTTCGCCTAATCCCAAAATGCGGGAGATTCGTGTGAACTTTTTATGTTGAATACTTCTACAGAACCATTTGGTTTAACTACAATATAATCAATATGTCCAGTAATAGTTTCGTCTCTTCCTATTAATTTGGCAGAGAGATTTAGATTCTTGAGAATAACTGGAGAAGAGTCGTCCCCAAGTTCTCTAGATTCTTTTCCGTTTCCTAAGTATACCTAACTAAATATATCATCATAAACCTAGTCATGTATAACGTCACTTAGATGCTCAAATGAAGTGCCCTTAGTATTATCCTCAGTCTAGGAGTAAGAGGTTTCCTTACCTTGCTTCAAGATAATTTTATGTAAATCTCTACCATCTTCTGCTATTCTTTTCCAGCTATTTTTCAAAATAGAGATGTGCTAATCGACCTAATCTTTAGTTAATCCCTTCTATTCATATAGAGATTTCATTCTTTCAATATAATCATCTACCTATAAAACCGGCATTATTTGTTTTCCATACTGGTCAACATATAACCCAGAATCAATAAATGATTGAGTTGTATATCCAGATGCGTTTATTTCTGCACATCCATTTATAACATCTACCCTGTCAGAAAATTCCTTTCTAAACTTGCGTTTCCCCTATTCCTTTAATTCTGACAGCTTGTCAACCACTCTTGTCTAACGATTATAATCTTTAGAATAAAGAATGTCATATGCAAGCTGCGGACTTCTTTTCAAGATTTTAATTAATTCGTCATAAGAGTGGTTATACTGCCTTTTTCCAACTAATGTGTAATTACAATCTTTCATTTACAGTTTTCTAATATTAAACCCTTCTCAATTCCTTTCTCTATAAGGTTTGAAATGATACGGTTTTTCTACATTTGTCCTACCTATGATGATACTAGAGTATTTATGCTTGACTGGAAACCTAAGTCAGAGTCCAAATCAAGTTTAATATTTTTTCTAATATTTTGTCTTATGTTTAGAAATTGCTATCTAAACAAATCAATCGCTTCATTAGTTCTATCACTATAGTAAAACACATCACCATTTTCAACCTATCTAGCTAAGTGTCTAACGACACCCTCTTCCATTCTATCTATATATGCTAAGTTTCTATAGAGGTCATTAACTCTATTCTTAGTCATCTAAGATACTTTTTTATCATAGAAATTCAAAATGTTTTCATAATTTCTAGTACCTTCATTCATATCCTGAGCTTTTATGGCTCCTAGTACAATGTGGAAAGTTTCATGAAGAAGGTCATTAGTACTAGCATTACTCTGATTTATGTAGAGATTATTGTCATAGATAAAAGCCCTCACCCCATCAGTACCATCGGGGAATATTCTATTTCCATTCTAGTCCTGAAGTTGTGCTAGCTATTCATTATCTGTAATAACTATCTTAATTGGAGTATCTTTGAAAAGTGTGTTCTCAAGAGTATCTTTTAAATTAAATAGTGTACTCGTAAGACTCTACGTCGGAGGATTTCCTGCCAAGTCTACTCCAGTAGAATTTATAGTGATTCCAGAATCGGATAAGGATTTTATATAGGTTGTATAATTACCCTCACCGTTCTTATTACTTCTTTCTACTAGATACTATTTAATTGGAGCATTGTTTATATCAAATATGATTTTTCTTATATTAGCATAGTCAGAGTCTTCTAAGGTCTTTCCCTACATAGCATTGATAGAATATCCATTTTCTGTCATTGCATATAGAAAGATTCCTATCTTTTCAGGGAGGTCTAACGATGAAATATCTATACCTCTCTGTTTATAAAAGGCTTGGATTTCTGAGGGCTTCTTTGTAGTAATTAGATTATGCTCCTGAGCAAATAATTTAGTTTTTGGGCCTATTGGGTAGGCTATAGAATTTATAGTCTAGCCAACATTAGTTGGAAATTCTAGGTTAACATATCTTTTTCCGTCAGAACTTCCTAATATCTGCTTTAATCCCACTTTAGTTTGTTTTGATACATTAGCCGAGCGGTTAAATCCTTCTACTGCTAACTTAGCATCCTTCAATGATTTAAACTTTGCTGGGTCATATAGATTTGGACTAATAACACTGTTACTTACTATAAATATATTATCCCCAGCCTCGTTTAAATGATTATATATATAGTATCCTTTATAGTATCCTTTATCTACTCCATCTTCATTTACTGGAGTAAATATATTCATTGTGTCATATCCAAAATTAAATTCATCTTTTAGGACTCTTCCTTTCCTTTTTAACTTAACCTTATCATCGTTTGTAAGCTTCTTACCTCTATAACTATACACTATCTAGTCCTTATCTTTAGAAATATTTAGAGTATATATCTCTCCATCTATATCCATATTTAAGTGACCTTGAAAGAAGGCTTGTGCGTCCTCTAAGGATGATATATTGTCCTCATAACTGTTAGATAATTCCAATTCTCCTAAAGCCTTTCTCTCCGTATTCTTAAGAGCTAAAGTATTTTCAAACAATTTTTTTACCTAATACTTGGTGAGTCTTATAGTTTGAGGAACAGATTTGCCAACTGATTCTACATGATAGTTAGATAGAATAATATCATTCTTAAAGTATTTTTGAAGTAAACTTTCCATTCCATTCTAATCTAGATTTATGAACTACTACTCACTAACTTCTTGCGAAAATTCTGGAATGTAAGTAGCTAACCCTTTATATAATTCAGATTTTCCAAACGACTCTCTTTTCCAGTGTAGTCTTCTTAAGTATCTAGCTAAGTCGGATTCAGAATCCTCATTTATTACCTACTATTTATTAAGTTCTCTACAGAAATCATTTAATACAGAACCAGAATCAATAATCTAGTCTCCTACCTTTATCAGTTTGGTATAGTCGCTACTATTGTTAAGATAATCTAAAATAAGATGTTTAATAGTAAACTACTCGGATGGAGTAGGGTCTACCTCTTTAGTAATTCTCTCTAAGTTCTTCTTATAGTTATCCCTAATAATATTCAATTTATCCTTATACTTTTCTGATAGATACTAATCAGTAATATCATTGTCAGCTATAATTTGTTCGGCAAGATGTTTCTTATGTTCTGTTTCGGCAAAATTCTGAACATCAAACTTATTTCTAAATATATAACTAACTACTCCGTTCACTACAACCCTTCCTTTAAGCATATCTCCATTAGAATATGCTTTATCTACTAGAGTAATTATATAGGGTTTCTCAATATCTTTAATCAATTCCGTTTCCTCTGGATAACGAAGTTTCAAATTCTCGAAAGAACAGTTCCCTATTAGCTGTTTGCCCAAGAAGTATTTTTGAGAGTTTTTCACTCTTGTAGAGGATGTCTACAAGTCATAAATTAACTGTTTTATTTTATGTTCAGGAAGGGTGTCTAAGTACTCCACAATATCTTGAAGAGAGTCTAGCTCCTTTTCACTAGACTCTCTATCAATTTTAAAATTACTTTTCCCTCCTATCTCAAGAATTACATCACATTCCATATTAACATAGTTTGTAAATAAGCAACCTGTTCTATCTAATATATTGTGCTAACTATAACACCTTGTCTTTCATATTCGTTTCTCCGTTTCCAGAGAATATAGAATTTTCTCTTAATCTCTTATGAAGTTCTGGGAACATTACCAGAGAGTTCTGTGCATAATTATAAGTTCTTTCGTCTATCTCTCCCTATGTTAAACCTAGGTGGTCTAACTATAATAGAGATTCTGGTTTACTCATGTCGTACTTCCAAGTATAATCAGATCTATCATAGTATCTTTTATACACGTCATATCCATGAGCTGGATTAAGAACTTTAACATAAGGCTCTGTCCTATAATTTAATGCATAAGTAGAATATACAGTAGGAGCCATAGCAATTAAGAAGTCTCTCTTAGTTGGCATAATATATTTAAAGTCGTCATTATAATCTTGTTCAGACATGAATTTATAATAGTCATACAGAACATTACCTTCTCTGACCTAATCTCTAAATATACCAGTCATGTATTTTCCTCCCAATCTAGTTCCGTTTACCGCTAGGTTATATAGCATCAGTATGTCGGCTACTGAGTGATTCTAATCAAATTTTTCATTAGCCAGCTCTTGAATACCTATTAGGTATCTATTATAGGTCTACTTGTTAGTCAGACTCTAATCAATTTCAAATAGATTAAGGGCTGTTCTTAACATACTCTTTCCTCTATTAGAACTCTATACTAATTCTTTAACCAGGAAATTATCTGGATAAGTATTCTTCAACCACTCAAAGAAGTTATTTTCTACAAAGTTCTTTAGCGAATCAATTCCATTAAGAGAATTTAGATATAATTCATCTGACCTAACTAAGTCATAATTAGAATCGTATACTTTCGTATCATCTACCTTAGATATATCTATAGGTTCTTCTTTAGATAAGAAATATGATGTTATCAATATCTTATCGGCATACTGTATGATGTTTTTATAATCTCTATCGGATAAAGCACTATAGGATAGTTCTCCTAAAGAAATTAACTGGTCTACTATTTTAGACTTATTTGCAAATAGATGTCTTTGCTATAGAGTATAATTTAATAAATCTAGATTCATTTTGTAATGTGGAATACGGTTGACCATATCAAGAATATTCCAACTAGATTTAACTAAGTTATAATATGTAGCAGCAAGCTCTCTATATGAAACAAGGTCTCCCTGTCTAGTGTTATAGATAGTTCTAGAACTTTGAGGAAGTACTACTTTCTCATCATTCAGAAATTTATATAAATCAAAATTTCCATACAAATCCGTATTAACTGCATCCTCTAATATCGAAACTATTTCAGCAAAAGACAACTCTGGGTTATTTCCCTAGATGTTCTTTATAGTCTTTATCAAACCATTTTCTGTTTTGTTCTTAGAGGTTTCTGGGACAGTGGGTAACATAGAATATCTTTCCAGATATTGTAGAAGTTCCTATTTAGTTCCAGAATTTCCAGTAACTATATCTTCTTCGTCGGACAAATTGACAAATTTCTACTTGTTAGAATCTACAGGTTTCTTTATACCCATTCTTCTCTCTCTAGTAGATACAGTAGCGTACATTCTCTTGATTAGTTTAATTAAATCCATATCCGTTTGTGGGATACCCTAATTTAATTTCAACCATACAGAGGCTAATGTAGAAGTCTCATTTGCTTCATCTGTTATTCTCTAGAACTCATTTAAGTCAAGCTTGAAGTCTAGCATAGAATAGTTACTATTCGGATGAATCCTATTATAGTCTTCTATCTGGGATCTTATATCGTTTACAATCTAGTCTATATATCTGAATACATAGTTAGTATTCATATTAGAAGTTACTGGCAACTCATAGTTTGCTAAGGCTGCCATAAATTCTGGACTATTGGCAGATAAGGGTTCAGTCTTAGCTTTAATATATTTCTATACAAAATCTTTAAGAGACCTAGCCTATGCTGTCTTATACATAGAACCAAGTTCTTTAATTACCCAAGAATACTCATTATTTACTCTTCTCGGAGTGCGACCTTCTGCCATTAATTCCATCATCATATCTGCCTCAGCTTCCATAGCTTCCATCTAAGATTCCATAGCTTCTATTCTTTCTTCTGGAGAAAGGTTATCCTATGGATTAACTATTAATTTAGATAAGTCTATGTCTCCATTCAGAGTCTTAATGGCATTAGTTACAGAACTTGTTTGATTTTTATATAAATCGTTTCTACTATACTTATCTATCAACTCCACTACAGGACTAGTCATAAATGCTACAATATCCTTAAGATTGAATCCCATCATAACTAGGTGTAGATGATATTTAGCCAAGTTAGTACCGGCATTAATTTTAGCTAGAATTAACTCTTTAGCATTATCGGTTGCTGCTGAAAGAATCTGAGAAATTAACTAGTCTACATATTTATCATCCATGTCTATCTAACCATCATATGTAGCATAAAATTCTTCCTTAATTTTCTAAGACAATTCTGGGGAAGCATTCCACAAGTCTGGAATGTGTTTTACAACCACGTTCATTAGTTGGTCAGTAGCACGCCCAGATAATCTACTGTATGAGTGACTCATCTTTAGGAAGAATCTATCTTTCTGATTTCCATTTCTTAATACATTATGATAGTAGTAAGTAAGGTTAAACCAGTCTTTTTCACCATTAGCGGCTATACCAATTACGTTTTTACCAACTAAGTTCTGGTTTTGCATTACGTATTTGGTAAGCGGATTCATCATATTTAACTACTTAGTTTTAGCTCCCTTTGGAGATTTGTCAGCCTCTTTCTGCAAGTCCCTCATTGTAATAGGAGAATATGCCTAGTCTCTATTTCTAATGTTATGAACAACATTTCTAATATTAGCACTGGCTACATTTTTGTATGCCTACTCTCTCTATCTATAGCTTACTTTATAGTTTTCATGTTTCTGAATCTGCTCTATAATCTTCTACTTCTAATCAGCATTCTCTCCAACTATGTAATTATATCTTCCATTATTATTGTCTATCTTATATATCAAGTTAGCCATTTTTCTAAGTCTTTCTGGACCAGATGAAGATAATATACTATTAAGTTCGTTTTCTATAGAATATTGCTCTCCTTCCACCACAATTAATTTATTTCCTCTTGGTAATGGAAGAGTTTTACTAGCATCAACCATTTGCTCAGAAGAATAATTGAATAATGGACTCCAGCCTATATACATAGCATCATCACTAAACGATTGTCCCATAACATAAGCTTTATCAATATCGTAGTCAGAACCCTACAAATATGTCTAAATATAGGAAACATAAGCAGTATTAGAGGTATCAGCAGTCCATCCTACACAAGTCATGGGCATGAATGATTGCAATGACTGTGCTGGGATACGAGAAGAGATGAAATGAAGAGATGTTAAGAACGATGAATATTGCTTCTTGTACTACTGGAGATATTCATAGTAAGACGTTCTTATCTACCTGTACTATTCCTAGAAATTATTTCCAATTAGGGCATTTCGTAACTCAATCATATGCTACTAGAATCTTGGAAGTTTCTAAATTTCCTCTGGAGTCATTAAGACTCTTTTATTAGATTCCTTATCATATTTTGTATCGTTTCCGAAGTCTACAAGACTATTGGCGATGGTTCTCCTAAGATCTGGGTTTAGTTCTACACCAGTATTAACCTATATGTCTATATACTTATCCTGAGAATAAATGTTATTAAGTATAGAAGAGATTTGGTGGAAAGCGTCTGAATTTAATACATCCTAGTCTTTGCTTTTTTTGTCTAAAGCATTTCTTATATCCTAAACGGGAGCTATCTTGTATAAAGTATAGTTAATTAACTACTACTCTCCATTAACTAATTCCGATTTAGTATATTTGTACCTTTTGACATAATCTATTCTCTACAATACATTCTCTACGTTTCCATTCTCATCTTGAATAAGTCTATAGCGGGACTTATCTATCTCCTGATTGTTCTAGTCTAAAACCTTACCATCTGAATATTTCCAAGAAGATTGTATATATTTTCCAATCTTTATCCCATCCTAGTGAGTATAAATTTCGTTATTATCGTTTATATACTCCTAAGTATAATCAAATGGGTCTTCGTATATATTAAGAGTTTCTATTAGATTACTAAACGAAACTAAAGTATGTTGACCATTATTCTTAACAAATGCAAGATTATAAAATCCAGCGGGAATCTTTGGAACCTCAGTCTGTTTTCTGAAGAAATTCTCTCCCTAGTCCATAATATCTGCTAATGTAGCATCTCCAGTTTGGAAGATGTCCTTGTACATATTACCAAGAACTATTTCAGCTTCTGTATTTTCAAGACTTCCTGGAACTATATCTAATATCTATCCATTCAATTCAAACCTTCCTTCATCTAGTAAGTCTAAAACCTACTATATCTAAGTTTGTTTTGGTCTTTCAGATTTTGGTAAGTTCCAAGAACCTCTAATAATAGGATGATCATATATATTCATGTATTTACCAGTATTTTGCCATATAGGTATCTATATCTTATCATTAGTTTTCTTTAAAGAAACATCTCGATAAGAAACTTTGGTAAATCCGTATTTATCAAATTTATTTAAACCTGAAACTCCTCCTGGAGTTAATTCTCCCCAAGTACTTAAGTAATCACCAATAGGAATCTATGATGCTGCAGCACTAAATAATCTTTCTTTCTATTCTTTTGTTAATTTTGGAGCAGTTTCAAATGTCTCTCCCTCTTTTAAAGTTTTAAAATGAATAGACCAGTAATGATCTTCATTATCTTTAACTATTTCAAATTTTCTATCAGGATCTTCATTTAAACTAAGAGTAAAAGCTTTATTTGATTTTGTCGGATCTGATTTCCAAGGTTTAATATACTCAGCAGACTTAGTTATCTAAAGAGATTCTAAACTATCCTAATGTTTGTATCTCCATCTAATGAATGAAGGTTTCAAATTATTAGGTCTGGTTAAGCATAATTGAAACTTAGTTCCTTCTAATTCAGTTCTGTTTTTAAAATCATAATAAGTCTCCATATCGCTCAAGTCAATAGGTTCTCCAAGCTTTCCTGTAGGAGTTATTACTTGAACTATGTCAGTTGGCATAAACCAAGACTTGTCCCTTACTTGCTCTGCCTCTTGTTTAGAAGCTAGGAACATATTTACAAGCTGTCTATTATACTCAGTCGTGTCCTAAGATGTTATACTTAAATAAGGAATAAGAGAAGTGTCTATCTTATCAGAAGACTCCTAGATTAGTGTGGCTAGGTCAAAACTTGAAATTCTTCTTTTACGTTCTCCATATTTGTTTGGGTCAACTCCATTTTGGGCACACCATGCTTCTAGTCCGTTTCTTAATTTTCCCTTAAAGTCATTTCTAGCTCTCTTTAAAACGTCCTCAAAAAGATACTTCCTATATGTTTTGGTTTTTGGATCAAACCATTGAAAGTATTGAACTACATTATAGCCTGGCGCCATAACATATCCAGACCCAGGGTGTTTACGCTTAATAGACTTGGAATTAATTACAGAAGTGATATTAGTAATAAATTGTGTATAGATACTAGGATCGCTAAAAGGAATCTTTAGACCAGAAGATGAGTTATCTTTGTTAACCTTAAATTCCTTGTTTATTTCCTATTTTAACTTTTCAGTTAAATCCATATCACTATTACTCTTGGACTATACTATAAGTTTTCCAACTATCTTATACAACTAGTATTTAGCTTTACTTGGGTCCTCAGCGTAATCTTTGAAGTATCTTTGTATATTAGTTAATTCCTACTCAGAAGCCTAGAATGCTGATTCAGCTAATCCGTAGTAAATCTCATTTACGGACTTATAATCCTTTCCATATGCCGCACAAGCCGCAACTACCTGGGAGAACTCTGTTAATTCTGAGTCAACTACATCATGGTCAGCATTAAGCTGAATACCTAATCCCTATATATTTAACTAGAAAGTATTAAGGGGGGCGTTATTAGTCCATACATCTTCACTGTTTATGTTCTTAGCGCCATTCTTTACTGCAGAGTTATTAAATACATATGCTACAAACTTATCTTTAAGCGGTTGGACTATATCATTTATAGAAGTTACTTTCGGATTAACCTTATATCCAACATTAATTACAAAGTTAGTTAAAACCTAATTACTAAATTCGGAAGTTACTCCCTTAGCGTTAGTACAATTAATACCTCCAAGAGCAACAAACAATTCATAAAGACTGTCTATTGTATGGAATCCCTATCCACCAACTGTACTATGCTCAGATGTATCATCACTAAAGTAATGATATACCTTATTAGAGCCTTTTCCTAGAATAGTCTCTACGGTAAAATATCCAGAATTGTCTTTTCCAAAGTCAGTTACCTAGACTATTTCTCCAAGCTGGTTCTTATAGAATAATTTTTCTCCTCCTAAAATTGCTTCTCTAAACCATCTAGAAACTTCTTCCTAGTCATATGCTGTCTACTGGAATTGATTAATATTCTTAGTCAAATCTATAGCTCCATTCCAATGTATATTATGCATTTTCTTGAACATATTATACTAAGCTGAATTAGACTATAATGATTGTAACATCATCGCATTAGTCTATCCAAACGATGCAAACTTAGCTAGAAATGATGTTAAGTCCCCAGTCTAATCGTCCCATATAGGCTTTCTGTTTGTTCCAACTCTCTAATCTCCCAAAGAATTATTTTCCAAAATAACTTGAATAGGAGACATAGTTGAACTACCATCCTAAGAATCTATTTCATCAGATTCTCTTAGGTTATTGACTGGTGCTGACATATCATATGCAACAGCAGCATTAACCTTACTAGCAACACCATTTATTAAACCAGTAAGAGGATGCTACAAAGTAGCTGGAATAATAACATTACGTTTAAATTGAGTTCCCTATGCAGTATTTATAATTTCTATGATAGTTTTATCATATATATCCTACATATTAGGTTTTTCATCTAAATCATTTATAGCTCTCATTGAAGAAAACTCTTCGATAAAATTATCAAGAGAACTAAAACCTATTTTGTTATTATTTAGTATATTCTCTAAAGCCTTTCTAGCTACATTAGTTTTTATCGGATTGTTAGCCGCTTCTTTTACATCACTAACAGCAGAAGCTATCTTATTAAATAGTGTTCCATTTGCTTTGTCTGGATGATTTATTTCTGTTCCAGATAAACTAAGTCTCAGGTTATTACTAAACAAACCCTCTATATAGAAGAATTTCTCTAAGAATGGATTCATTTCTGAATCTTTCTATAGTAGCAATTCTCCTGTTTCTTTATCAATCCACTTGTCAGCAAAAGCTTGTCTATCTTTTACTTGAAGCAATTTAGTATCAGACAATAATCTAACTGTCTAAGTAGCAGCCTTCTCATTTAATTTATTATTAATCCAAGAGTTCAATTCCTAAGTTGAATCAAACAGTCGGAAATTAACACCATATTCTCTAAGGTTTTCTAGGAACAGTTCCTACTGTTGTTTTAGAAATTTCTTTAGACGAACTGGCTCATTATATAGTTTAGCATAAAAATCTGTTATTTCATTAAGGTCGCAGAATTTCTTTCTATTTCTGTAATCCTTGTCTTTCTCTAACTCTATCTTTTCAAGATTGTGTTGGTTATAACTAAAGACAAGAGAAATTAAATCACTCTCAGTTCTATTTCTTAGGAACGTTCTGACATTATCTAGCCTGTTAGACGTAAATACATCTCCTTCCTTTCTAAACTATGCTCCATATTCAGTAGTCAAAAATGACATTAGTTTTTCCATTTTTGTTACTACGTTAGCTTGAATTTGATTATGGGCAGAGAAGAAAGTATTTCTATATAAGTCAACAAATTCTTGACTTTTATCAGACATTAAATCCATTATGTTATCACTAAACATAGATAGATTAGACATATAATTCAAGAAGTTGGTCTTATCAGAGTATACAGTAGGTTGGAAACATATTCTTCCAGTCTTCAAGAAGGAACTATAGAACTTATCTAGAATTGCGTGTTGAAATAACTCTGAAGAGGACATATCTCTAACAGCTTTAACATCGCCAATGGGTGTAGTTATTTCGCCATCAATTACTGGGTCTATATCTATAGCATTGGGATTCTATACAAATAATAAGGAGCTTGCTGGTCCACCCTCTTGGCGCTATTTATGCAAACGTCTATTTAATTCCGAGCCTAATCTTGATATACTATAGTTAGAGACATTTGAGCCTGCCTTATTTAGAGATGTAGAGCGTACAGACCTACCAGACGCTTCCACAAAGCTTTTAGCTAAGTCGCTAAGTGCTTTATCACTAGTAGTTACAGGTTTAAAATAAACTCTATTAGCCTGGATGTCAAAAACGTTAGAGGATGGCTTTTTAGACTCTCTGTTAAACAAACTTGTATATTTAGAGTTTTCCATCAAAAACTATTTCATATCCTAATCCCCAGCGAGTTTTACCTAGTTATCAATGTCAGCAGTTCTAATTGCTAACTTTAGGAAATGATTAAGATAATTCTTAGAAAATAAGTTATTTTTTGGGTCATAAGTATACTTGTCTTTATATCCCTGCAACGCTTCTAATCCTTTATCAGATAAGAAATTAGTGTCTAAATAATAGTCAAACATTTCTAATAGATTATTTAGAACTGTTTCATACTCATTTAGTAATTCTTTATTTTGAAGAACTTTATTACTAAAGTCTCTAAGGTTTATGCCAGCTAATATATCTAACATTGGAACCTCTTTTCCATTTATGCTCACCGTAGAGTTCTCTAGCTCTAAGTTGTCCATAGTAGAGAACAGTCCCTCCATATTAGAAGCTCCTTGATTATATCTAAATCCAAATGTATATAATGTTCCTTCCTTTCCAGGAAGTTCAACCTTAGATATAAACTTACCAGTCTAATCTGGCACAGAAGTATAGTTATATTTAGACAATCTATCTTCCCCAAGTTTATTTATCTATCTGGTCTTACTTCTAAAAGTAATCCTTTCGACAGAATCAAATAAGTCCGCATCCCAATTAAATTTCTTCTTTACAGCAAATAAAGATTTCGATGATTGTAGATTGCAATCAATATAATTGTTATTTACATTTCTATAGATAATGGCACATAAATCTGAAACAGTCTCTAAGAATTTAGTTCCATATTTTAGGTTGTCATTTACTCTTCCTAATTCTATAGATATATTTGAGTTAGGATTATCCTTATTCAAGACTTCATTATAGAATGAATATAGTATATTCTTATGCTATTCTGAGAACAGGTTCTCATTGCGCATAAAATCTATCATTCTACCTCTAGAATTTTGAATAGCCTATGGTTTAAATAATATTTCTAGAATATCTACAATATTGTCTAAAACATTAACATTCTATGTATTAATTAAATCTTTCAGCACTCCTACAACAGCTTCACTGTTACTTGTATCGAAATTGATATTATTATTCAATACGTCAGATAACAAGGATTGCCATGCCTGCATCAATGACGTCATATTTAATGTCTAAGGAAGTAATTGATGAGACTCGTTATATTTATAAACAAATATAGTGTCCAACATATCCTTTACTCCAGTACTAGTATGAGCTTCACTTCCCTCATTGTTAGCAGTTTCCCATCCTGCCTTTTGATGCGCATGAGATTCTCTCAGTGCATATTTCTTAGCGTTCTATCTCTATGGTTCTACATTATTCAAGAAGCCTCTTTCTATACCAATACTACTTCCTAGTTTCTAAGCCAATAAATCATCGAATTGCGTAAGAACTATATAATCATTTACATAGTTTAATAAATCATCCTTAGGATTTTCTATCTCCTGAATAATAGGCAATACTTCATCCTTAAACTCTGCACCTCTCTCAATTTCTTTCAGAAGTTTATCCTTAATTTCTAGATAGTAATTAGAGAATCTGTTAGCCATAAACAGCTAAGTCTTTGCTTCCGAGTTCGTATAATTAGTATTGTACTTGTTATTAAACCATGTATTAAGCTTAGGGTTATTTAGTATAGTCTTAATTAGTTGTCTATAGAGATATTCTTGCTATACTTTATTTTTCTGTAGGATTTTATCCTCTAACTATTGGTTAAACTTTGTATTTCTATCGGGGTCTTGCAATACATATTTTCTAAAAGCATCTATAACATAGTAGTACTGACTAGAATTTAACATTCCATTGCTATACATACTTGTAATGGATTGCAAAGTAGAATCATTTGGGAACTATTCCTTTAGATGACCAAGAATGCTCTCAAATTTCCCTTCCTTATAGTCCACGATTCTTTTGTTGACTTCATCAGAGGTCAACTCGTACTTAGTTTTCAGGTAGTTATTATATATTAACTTCTATTTAAGTTCTCTTCCAAAGCTGTCAGTTACTTCCTGAATAAGACCAGTATTTATCGGTCCGTATATTTCTAATAAAGTGTCTTCTACTTTCTATAATTTTCTTGCTTCTTGACTTTCATCAGTTTCCATTTCCTTTTCAGTCTCAGAAATCTGAGTTGTCACTTCTCCGACACTATTCATGTCGAAGAAGGTTGACAACACAATATTTCTAAACTTCATGGCTTTTTCTGGTAATTTGTCTAAAGAAGCATTAGCTAGCCCACATACTATATTGTTTACATCGTCAATAAACTCTCTAGAAGTTTCATCCAAGTTTTCAGAATCTGTTAGAAGTAATCTTTTATCCTAACCATCTTTGGATTTATACTTAAATTCCAAAGTTTTAATAATTCTGTCCTCTATTCCAGGTCTATTAATTTGATTATACAATAACTTTAAATCTGAGGCTAGTTGCTAATAACTTTTTTTGTCGTACTTAACATTACAAGCTGCCATAGTCATTTATTTTTAAAAACATGAAGTATCTACATACAATAAGTAATCAGATAAATTCCATTTTAAATCTGAATCTTCTAGTTGTTCTATTTTATTATTCAAAGTATCTTTCATACTTACTAACAATTCTAGATAGCTTTCTACGTTTGAAGAATTTGATAGCATCTATATATCACTATCATCCTAGAATGTCTCTTCTAACTAATTTAAAAAGTCCTAGTGTGTCATTATATCCATTCCTGTTGGGTCAACAACCATAGAATCAAATGACTGTCCAGTAATCTCTTCAACTGAATTAGTTTTATTTGGTGTCATAGAGATATACATATCCTCAGTGTCCAAACTCAACTCTCCAGTGCCATCATTTACGTCAGTATATATTATTTTTCCGTTTTCATACTTTACATCTTTTATAGTAGGCTATCCTAGCTACATATTAATAAGCTCTACTATGTTATCAACAGATGATCCGTTTCTAAAGAAATTAATCAATTTTCTGTTGTTCTATATAGTAACATATTCCATATAGCTTTGTTCGTTGTCCTCCTTTCCTTCATTAAGAAGGAAGTTCTGGAATCTAGTTCTATCCTACTCATCTACTATCTTAGAGGAATAACCTATATACTATTCCGCCGGGTTTTCTACCTTGGTTTCTTCTTTTAGCTATCTCTTTCCTCCCTCTAATAATTTAGAAAGGTTAAGGGCAATACCTCCAGATATAACATCAACGTCAACGTCAAAGTATATAGGATTAGTTCCACATTTTAGGAATGCATAATCCTATCCATTTTGTCCTCTAACGTTTATTTGTTTATAATCCTGACTAGTTTCTAAATCTGGGTCTACAAATATTCCATACTTAAACGGAGCTTCCTCAGTATAGGCATGAGGCTCCTCTAAGCTCTATACAGTACCATGAAAGATAAGATTAAACATATTAAATAATGTGTTATCATTACCTTTTCTCTCCAACATTCCATCCCCAAATAGCGCTGAAATATCAAAATCAAACTTATCAGTATTATTCTTTGTGTCAATAGTAGTAATACTAATCAACCCATTAGCTTTACTATTAGTTTGATATATTCTTGATTTAGTAGCAATAGCTGAAACAGCCTTGGGGAAGAAGCTGAACATTGATTCTGCAGGAATAGTAGACGTTGATATAACATTTCCGTTTTCGTCTGTTTCTCCAATTACTATGTTCTTATTATTTGTATGAATAAGTCCGGAAAGATTTCTTTTTTGTTCGTTCTTTCCTATATATTCATTCGTAGCATAGTTAGAACCATCAGCCTTAGCCAGTCTAGTAGCCATAGGTTTAAAGTTTAATCCAGCCCTTCTAAATATTTCGGGAGGCTCATTAGCTGTTAGCTGTTCTAATATAGACGATAGAATAGAATGATATTTATGTGCATATTCTTCTTCTATAGCTAACATATTAGCCTCATTCTTTCCATATACACTAGAATTACTAACATCAAATGACCTTACATATCCACCAATGTTTTTGTTAGTTAGGTCAATTCCTAGCCTAAAAGTAGGTATATCTTTGCAGTATTCCTAGTTAAACTTTATTAAGTTTTCTAAGTCTGCTGCTGTTACTTTATACAGGTTTAGTAGCTTCTATACCTCCTAACTACCAGCATTTAGCTAAGTTATCCAATTCTTGCCATATCTACTAAATAGTTCAGATTCAACTTTGGAAATATCTAGTATCTTATTGCTGTCATAACCATTTTCTTGTTTCCACTTATCTAATTGAGATATGAAATTTTCTAAGCTTGCTCTGAAATTCCACATTGCAATGAACATCCTAACTCCTAGAGTATCCATTCTCCAAGGCTTTTTAGCTTTTTCTCCTTCCCCAGTTAATTGATTCTATATTCTATGAGTAATAAGTTCTGTAAAACTTAAACCATGATTATTAAGAACAATCATTCTGACTTCTGGAGTATGTGCATCAGGATTTCTCTTTTGCTCTATATATCTATCGGCTAACTCCTCTGGAGAAAGATTAGTATTAGATGATGCAAATACTACAGCCTTACCGAAAATAGACTCTGATACTTTTCCTTTCAATACATCTGATTTATTTCCCAAAATATATACTGGAGAAACTACTTTTCTCTTGTCAGTATCCATGAAATTATTATAATCAGATATATAGTTTCCGTCTTGGTCCACTCTATTGTTCTCGACAGTTGCTATACTTAAGGTTCCACCAAGTCTTCTTGGAACTTTTCTCTTGACCAGTCTAGTAGTCTAATGCGATTCGTACATATCAGGAGTAAGTTCTATAGCATGACCTTCTGGATGTTCAGAAACTATTCTTCTAATAAAGCCTTCATACTATTTAACAGATTCGCTCAAGTTATCTCTAAATCTTTCTGCCTTAATCTTATTCTCTCCAGTGATTTTTCCATCCTTAATTCTCTGATTTATTTTATCCTTTATAGCCTACTATACAGCAGGTTTTCTTAAATTATTAAAATCAGAAAGAAGGCATATATCAAATACAGCTGAGAATGGAGTATCCTAAATAGTTCTACTTAAACCATCTAGTCTACAAGTAATAGATACAATATAACGTTCTCCGTCTATATCTATGTATGTAGGTTTCAAGTCAGTTCCTATTCCAAAGTTGTCAGAATCAGTAGCTCTTCTGACTTCTAACTATAATTTTCTGTTTTTCCAAGCCTCACTAAATCCTAATAGTGATGTCATAGCTGGGTCAGTTACATTACCTCCAAATATGACAGAACTTTGGATTTTAGTTATGATATCCTAATATCTCTGTTTATCTACTCTCTTGGTGATTGGCTCAGTTCCATCATATATAGCATTAATGTTTCTTCTAACAGAAGTTTTTTCTCCCGGAAGCCATGCTGGATATTTTCTTTGTGTCCCATCAGGATTAACAAGAGTCTCTTTTAGTCCTGTAATTGGTACTACTGTATTAGCTTCTATCAGAAGATTCGATAATTCCGATACTTCTATATCTTGATGCTCAGCTGGATTCTTTTCTACGAAATCCTTATATATTTCTGTTTTATTAGATTCTAACTGTTGCTACACTTGCTCTTCAGAAGCCTCTGGATTAAACTCTGGAGTATTTTCAACTGTTGGAGATATTACTAATTCTTCTCCCTCTTCCTTAACTTCTGGTTCTTCCTTCACTTCCGGAGTTTCTTCCTGAGTAGTCTATGATAGGTCTAACTTATCTAGAGCCTTAGAATACTAATCTCTAAATAACTAAACTTGGTTAGCTAAACTAAATCCTATAGATTTCATATCATCTTGGGTATTGGCTCCAACAAGTCTAGATAATCCCCTATCTAAGAAAATAGAAGCAGTCTTTCCTCTAGACATTAGTGTATAGAATCTTCTTAAGAAAGTTACCTTATCATAAGAGTTTGGTCCGTCTAAGTCTACAGATAGGTCTATATTATCTACTATAACATAATCAAATTCCTAGCCCTGCATAAACTTCTTACCAGGAATAATTTTCTCTGTTAGAGGTTCTCCTAAATTAGAAAATCCTGCAGATTTAAGCTTCTAATATGCCTACGAATTGACATCTCCTATGAATCCTATACTAGCATCTTTATGTTTATCCTATAATATCTTTATAACCTCGTCTATGTTTCCTCCGATTAAGTCTCCATTTATATCATCCTACTAATTATAGACTCTTAAATTTAACCTCCTGATAAGATTTGGAAGCTTGGCTTCAAAATCATGCCATAATTGATTATCTCCAGATTCTATAATATCATTTGCAGTATCTAATATTGCAGAAACTTTATTATTATTACTTTGCTTCTGAATATTAGAAGTTCTTAAAGACTCTTGAAGTTTAGAAGTTCTGGTAGCAAATATATCATTTGTCGTTAAATTTTCTATCTGTCCGTTTGAATATCCAGACTGGTTAGAATCGCTAGCCAAAAATACCGTTCCTCCAACTCTTTCTGCATACTCATCTAGCAAAGCTATCTATAGACTATTCATGTGAGCAGCTTCATCTACGAAAACAAGCGGAGCTTTTATATCGGGATTGAATTTTATTTTGTCGCTTTTAAGGTCTATTTTAACCCCAGTAGCTCCGTTCTTAGCCCATCTTTGCATAACAAAGTAGTCTGTCTCAGTCTTATATTCTGTATTCTCTTCGTTTTTGTTTATTTCAGAGGCCGCTCTTTGAAAGCTTTCGTTTATCTTATCCCAATTAGGTAATAACTTACTAAATATATTTCCGTCTCCTTCTATAGTATAGGAGGTTCCCTCATTAAGAGAATTTTGAAGTTTAATAGCCTAAGATGTAGTAGGCCCTATTACCAAGGCTTGCTATTCATAGAAGCGCTATCTAATATTTTTTAGTACAACCTCAGTCTTTCCAGCCCCTGCTACTCCATTTATATAAACTACATTTGGAGTAACTGTGCTATTAGGATTAACTAATTTAGCTAATGCTTTAAATCCGGCCTTATATGCTTTAGTATGAGCAGCTTCCCCAAGTCTGGAAATATTCTATTGTACTGTTAGGGGAGCAATATCCTCGTTATCTTTAATAGAATTTTGTACAGATTTATAGTAGTTAGATGGATTATCAGACAAGACTGATAAAATATACAAAGCCTTGTCATACTTAGTAAATTCAGTAAGATTTTCATTTAACTTACTAGTCTATTGTTTTTCTAAATCAGTGTAATTTCCTAAGTACCTTTTCCAAAAGTCTGAGTTAGCAAAGAACTACTCTGGAGTCCATCCAGTATCTTTTAATATCTTATTAAAGTTATTGTGAAGAGTCTGTTCAAACTGGAATAGCTATCCAAGCTGATTCTCAGGGTTTCCATCAAAAGGAGGTAAAGAATCCAATCCTTCAGATAAATCATATTCCTTATCTCCCACTGTAAACTAGAAAGATAGTCCACGACCTATCTCATATCTTAGATTATTTACAACATTCTCTGTATCAACAAGACGTCTTAACTTATTCATACTGTTATTTTCAGATATTCTCTTCCATAATTCTATCTCAGTATTCAAGTTAGTTACCTCATCCTATAATACTTGGGCATAGTCCTAACTTATTTCTGGAAGAGGTTCCCACTCTCTTGTAAGAACATCTCTATGTGTATTAGCAAACTCATTTATCTGCTTATTCTAACCAAAATAATGAGTTCCGTCTGGAGATACTGATGCAGAATATACGTATGCGGAAAGTAATTCTAGAGCTTTCTATGCATTATTTAACTGCTTAGCCTGAGTATCATTTAGCTCAAATGAATCTAACTTATCCTAAGATATATAATCTTTATACACCTAGTCAAGTATATAATTCATGTTGAATACCTCTTCCTAATTATCAGACATTTCCTTAGTTATAGAAGACAGAATATTTTCTAAAGGACTGTGTGAATTTACCTATAACTTATTATAGAATGAATATACTGGGTTCTTCTATATTCTACTAGATAGATTGTTTACATATCTATTTAACGTAGAAATCTATCTTCTAACGGGTTCTCCAGCAACATCCCTAGGGTCGCTAGCACTATTAGTAAGAAGTTTAAGTTTAGAATCCTTTCCAAAATTCATAGGAATCTACTTAAGGGCCGCACTTAGTACTTCCGGTAAGGCTGAAGATTTTCCAGAAAAATACTTATAGATGGCAGAATCTGGAGTGTCCAGACCTCTTATTAATTCGTCAATAGTGATATTGTCACCTATTTCTCCGTCACCTTTTATTCCATAGTCCTTTCCTACCTATTTTGCAAAGTCGTTTAATATTACCTAAGCATTTTGACTTTTAGATTTGAATTGCATTGGAATAGTGTTATAGAGTTCTATAGCTGCTAATTCCTAATCCTATTCATCTGCTTCGTCATATTTTCTTTTTGCTTCTTCTATAGCTGCGATTATCTAGTCCTTATTTTCTAGGTTAGATTCTCTTAGAGGTTTAAGTATCTTATTTTTCAGAGTTCCTCCCTATACCGCGTCTTTCATTGGTATAAGAGTTTCCAAGGGAGGAATAGTATCATTTAATAGGGTTATTACTTTATTTGCCTATTCTTTTACTATGGTATAATGCTTATCCTATAGCTATTGCTGTATATCATCAATATTTGACAAATCATCTTTTAAATCTTGCAGTATGGTTCTGTATGGATTAACATCAAACTTACCGCCCTAATCAACAAACGGATATTGCATTTCTCTCTTGATAATATCCTTAAGTCTATATCTAATGTTTTGCATGATAGTTCTATTTGTGGAACTATCAATCTAATAGTTTATAGGTCTTAAGATGTCATCAAACTGCTATATATAATCAGCTAGTATCTAATTATTCAAATCAAATACTCTTTGCTGTCTTTGATAATACTTTTGAACATCATCAGGAGTCGCTGTATTGTTTCTAGCATTATACTCTTCCTCAGATTCCTCTATTCCGTTCTAGTCGACTAATCTAGAATCCATCGTATAGAACGGTTTGGCATTGATATATTTATCTAGTGATAAATCTTCTTTATTATATAACTAATTTAGTGCATTAAAAATGCTCTTATATTGATTAGCATAGTCCTACTGAGCTAACATCTATGGAGATACGACCTTCTCTAAAGCCTTATATGCTAAAAAGGCTTTATCTAAGTCTTTAAGCATAGTCTCTTTAACGTGGTCATTCCACTAGTTATTCAAATCTATCTAATCTTGTATTGTAAGTTCCTAAGTAGGGTCTATTTTGTTAAGTAACCACTTAGTCCTGTCAAGTCCCAAAAATGCAGAGTTAAGAACTGGGTCTAAGGCAAAGTTAAGTTTTCTAGTATAGTCTAGAGAAGTGTCCCCAGATAGAAAATCATTCATTTTCTTCTGAATGTTATCTACTGATGTCTAAAACTACTACAAATTCTTAATTTTATCCTACTTTTCTGCTTCTGTAGGAGAATCTGTTATTCTTCCCTCAAGAGTTCCGTCTGCAGTCTCTGCAGCCTTGTCATAGGTATCCTTAGCTTGCAACAACTAATTCTGTAACTTTCTAAACTCTTGATAATATCCAGTCACGTGAGAAGCATTCTTATACTCCTAGTATCTTGCTTCTTGTAGAACCATCTTGTCGAACAGTTGGTCTTGACTAAGTTTTGTACCACTTCCAACTATGGCTGCCTCTAAAGAATTAATCTTCTCTAGTACCCTATTACCTACCTATTGGTTCTAAGATTCTTCGCTTTTGTCTGTACTTAACCAAGTAATGTTTCCGGCATTATCTTGAGAGTATTGTAATCCAGAAATTTTGGTATTACCTGCGCGACCCTTAGATACATATCCTTTTACTATATTTCTTAGCTCCTAAGCTCTTCCATCATTAATTAAGTCTACTAAGTCCTTGTCCCTAGTTTTGTTAAATCCCTTATATTTCTCAACTCCATAGAACAATCCTCCACCAATAGCACCTCCTATCAAAGACATGGAGTATCTTTCTAACATATTATCAAACGCCCCAGTATCCTTAACGCTTTTATCATACATACCTAAATCTCCAAGAAGGGAATAGGTAGACTTAGTAAGGTCTGTTACTAGTTCCTCACTAACTTCTTCTAAACCCTCTCCTAGAGCCTTACCAACTCCCCCAAGATTATGGTCTTTAAGATTTTCTACAAATGTTTCTGCTGCTCTCTTCCCAAAAGCTACACCCTTTTTATACCAGTTACCTGGGCTATCTTTAGTTCCTGGTTTATATATTTCTTCGAAAGCCTCTTTCAGTTCCTTTTTTACTGCTTGTCTTCCCTACTTAATGGATTCGGCTGTAAGGTCATCGTAGAATACTTCTCCAAGGTGTAAGTACCTATCCACTCCATACATTCCAGCCGCACTACCCAATGCTACCCAGGCAGCCTCCTTTTTAGTAGCGCCTCTCTCCAGCATATCAGAATAAACATCAGTGTTTGAGATTAAAGACATATACGCTAAAGCTAAATTAGCTCCTAATCTTTGTTTCTTTCTCATAGTTTCAACTACAGGGTCATAGTATTTTTTCATACATAATTGACCGAGAGTAGATTGTTTCCATAGTTCATCAGACGGGGCCTCTAGACCTTTTAAACTTCCTCCAACTTTTGATTTGTAGAATTGGAATGCCTAATCTTCAGCTTTCTTCAATGCTTTTTTATCTCCGAACCATCCTACAGCCTTAGCTATCTACTTCTATTGTCCCCATTGCAAAGCAATATCAGAAATTAAATTAGCTAAGTTTTCAAAAGAGAATGTATGCTCACTGCTCCACACAGAATTAGTAGTAGATAATGATTCTCCAACTGCAGCTGCTTTTCGCATCCATTCTGGGGCTTCATTATCTCCAGAACCAAGCAAATTGGTAGCAACACTATGAAGCATTGGAAGTGTCTTAGATATCTCCTTAGCTACCATAGCCATATAATAATATGGAGCTGCAGGAGTAAACATTGGAGCTATTAATGCTATATTCTTAGCTATAACTCCAGTAGCACTTTTCTCTAGGTCATCAGAATCCATGAAGTCTATCTTGTTTAGAGCAGAATCTTCTTTTGTTAAGATATTTGCAGCTGATAAAACTGTTTTTCCAAGTGGAGAACGTCCGTTTAATTTCTCATAATAATAAGTTCCTTCTGGATTAAGTTTGTATTCTCCTTTCTTATGTTTGTTTCCCTATTCATCAACTTCATCCTAGTCATATTGAGCCAATACCAAGGGTTCCCTAAATAGGTTCTAAACCCATTTTACTGGATTACTAAATAAGGCATAATCTTCAGGAGTATAATTTTCAAACTTTCCTGTTTCTGGATTGAATATTTTCTAAGATTGAGCTATTTCCTGTTCAGATTTAGTTCTCTTACTTGTAGTTCTCCAACCTTCTACACCAATCTAAACCCTATCAGGATTATAGTTTGGTCCTAAGTTAAATTTATTTTCTTTAATTTTGGCATTAGCGTTATTGCTTGCCGTATCAAAGGCATCTAATTCTATTCCAGTTGGAAATTCATTATTCTAAAAATCTCTCCATCTGGATGCTTGCATTTCATAAAATCTATCAAACTTCTCTTTAGAAAAATCTCCCTTATCGTCCTTGAACACGGGATTGTCCTTAATGAAGCTTGATTTCAAATACTAATCCTTACTTAGAAACTGGGTATTTTTAGTATTTAAACCTCCAATTGAAACTAAATCATCTATATCTAAGGTAGGATTACTTAAGCTTGATAATATCCAATCATTTTCAAACATAATTAATTATTTAATATTGATGGGTCTAATTTAGTAAAATTTAGATCCCTATTTTGGTATTCTTTTTCTAACATCTATCCAGTATTTGTATCGATAGTTTGGTTTCCTCCTAGAGCTGCGGCTGTCTTGTTCATGTTAAGAGGTATATAAATATTTCCTTTAAATATATGGTCATAACTATTCATAAACCCAAGCATTAACCATTCTGTCCAGTCGTACTCATCAATATCGAGATACTGAGTCTCTTTTCCAGAACCTGTTGCCAAACTGGTCTTTAGCTACTAAACTAATTCCGGAGATTGCTTAACTTCAGTGATAAACTTATTTTGCTTCTTGTCTATTTCCACCATACCATCTGTCGTCATACCAGACGCTACTATAAATGGAGCAAACTTATCCATATCTAGTTCTCCAGTAGGTTTGATTAGTGAGCTTAGTCCAGGATACTTCTCTGCGTCTCCAAATATTCTAAGTCTATCCTCATCTGTTTGAGAACTTAATAAGAACTCTGCTTGAGCATTAGAATATTCCTCTAACAGGTCAAAATTAGGAGAACCATCTGAGCGTACAGGAAGATTTACTCTTAGCAATCCCTTTCCGTCATATGTGATATTCAACAGTGAATCTAAATCAACCTTTTGATTGCCAAAGTACACTCCGTTATCAGCATTGATAATAGAACGTAATCCAGACTCATTTAATAGATTCTCCATTGATGTTCTTCCTATATGATTTCCTTTAGTGTCCTTTACCTACTCATATGCAGTTCCCTAAACGGTCATTCCTATTCCTGACTTATTATTTAATTGGTAGACAGTATCGTGACCTCCATGACTAGCCTGAATTAGTGTAACTAAATCAGCATCAAGACCGTCCCCAGCACCATTTTTATTTTTGGAACTAGAACTTGGGTCATCTAAATCTAAAGAGAAGTCTGCAGTTGAACTTAGTTTAGAGTTAATTAATGTCTACACTAGCTAAACGGCTTCTGCATCAGTTCCGTTCTATGTCTTGGTCTTTAGTAAAGTCTTGGCATTAGCTGGAAGAGTCGTATATATATAATTAAGAGCAGCCTGTGCCTACATAGCTTGGTTCTTAGTTAAGAATTTTCCTTTGTACAAATTATCTACGGTAGCATTATAATTGCCAGATTGTTGCTATGCATTCATGAACTCTTGTAAACCATTAATAAGCTATGATGCTTGAGTTCTGACAAAGCCTTCATTTGATTCAGAAGTAGTTCCTAAATTCCCTATGCTATCCTATATCATTTTAGTAACAGATTCTATTCCTATACCATTTTTTACTACCTTTAGTAGTTTATTATTGTTGGCTAATTGAGGAGACTACGCTCTATAGTATAATAACTCCGAATTAGTTAATGGCTGATAGTCAGGATTCTCTTTAAGCTATTCCAGAGAAAATAGTTTAAAGTCCCCTTCATCATTCATGCAGAATAACTATCCTCTATCTGTTACAGCAAATTCATTTATTCCTCCGTTTTTGTCAACAGTGGAAAAGGCGTCATCATATTCCTTTCTATTGAAGTTTGCTATCTTCATTTGATTTAAAGCCTACAAGTATCTAGATGCTATGTTAGAAGTACTTGGGAATGGACTGTATTGCTAGTCTATATAAAAGTTCTAGAGAGTCTAGGTTAATACAGCCATATCACTAGGAAGCCCGTCTAACTTTTCAAGCATTTTTAATAAGTCCTTGTCAGTTAAATCAGTTGTCTCTTGATTATCGCTAGGAGCTGCTACAGAAGCTCCAGCAGTTGCCCCACCAGTAACTGTTACTGGCTGATAAGAAACAAGAGGGGGAAGGGCATTCCCCCCTTGCTATAGTTTCAGTATCATTTTATCATTGAAGCTTTTATAAGTCCATATAAACTCTTAGATAATCTATCTATGGCTTTCTCATTTCTATCTATACATTCTTTTATTTGTTTCTAAAACCTCTCCGCGTCGGCAGTCTTTGCTTCTATTCCAGCAACAGCTATTTTAGCTCCATTCTTAGCAGATATTGCTTTAGAAGTTGTAGGAGACTAAGGAGTACTAGGAGTCAAAGACCATCTAGTATTAGGAACATTGTAATACTATCTTAATTGCTCAGTTTCTACTCTAGAAACTTTCTAGGCTGCTAGTTTATAAGAATTAAATTCTTGAGATGACAGACTAGAAGGATTAGTCCCAGATAAGACTTTATTCCATACAGTTAATTCATCAGGAGTCAAGTTAGCTCCGTAATCATTTGGAGCATAACTAATAGCGTTATGAATATCAGACCTAGCAAAATTATCAGCCAAAGCCTTATTTTCTTTCTACTTCGTTCTTGCATCATATTCTAACTATTGTCCGAATACATCCCAAATATTAAACTTCTTAGCTAAATATGCCCATTCGTATTTACTCTTATCCTAATCAGCTCCCCATTGCTATGATCTGTTAAACATAGCAGTTTCATGTCTGTTAGCAGCGTTTTCTTTCTCCTGCTACCAAGCTAGTTCATCATACTATCTTTGGACCTAATTACTCTTCTCTTTTCCAGCTGTTCTAGCTTCTTGTCCCTAAACCTCAGCCTGCAACTATGTTGCAGTTTGTAAACTTCCATCAGAAGTTATAGGTCTACTAGCTAATCTTCTAAGGTTAGCATAGTTACGCTCTCCTTGCATTTCTGCATCTAAATCGCTTCTAGTATAACGATGTACTTCGAATGGGTCTTTCAATAGTGGAACTATAGATTCTTTAGCTAAATCAGTAATTCTTCTATTCATTCTATCAGTATACATCGCTCTTGGTAATCCATAAGCTATAGTTGGATTAATATTGCTAAAGAATGATTTATTCTGTTTATTATCACTAGGTTCTTGAGAAGGTTGTATTACTGAGGTTACAGTAGAAGTAGTCTAACTATCAGCAGGATTCGTGGAAGTTGAAGGAGTTACTGGTTGATTCCATACCGCTATATCTCCATTGGCTTTCTTGTAGACATATCCATAATTTCCATTTCCTAAATCTATTTTATGGATTCTTGATTTCTTTTCCTCGTTGGACAAATTATCAAATTCTTTCTCATACCTATCCATTCTTCTCAGCCAGGTAGATGAGCCAACAATATCCTCCAAATTAGAGTCATAACCAATATTCCATACATTATTAGAGTTATCACTTCTATTTCCAAACATATTCTTAAATAGTCTATTATGCTCCTAAGCTCCAGACTGCTTATATGTTCTTTCCTAGTCCCAATATCCTCTAATTTTAGCTGCATTAGCATTGTAGGCGCTTACGTAATCATCTAGAGATTTTCCCTTAAAAGAAGAATCATAATATGATTGTAAGTCCTATCCTACTAGATTTGGATTAGAAGTATAAGAATTATTTTTAGTATAAGCCTCATTCAAATCCCCAGCTCTATAATGCCCAGCATTCTCATTAGTAATAGTCGGTCCAGCTAATGACTAATTCAACTAATTATTCCAACCAGTTAAATTCTAAAATTTATAAAGTTTGGAATACCACTCTGGGAATTTTCCAGCGTTTTGAAATTTTCTTACTCTAACAAGATCTAGAGTACCACCATCTTCACGTTTAACAGTTCTTCTATCATCCCTTGATGTTTTCTTTTTCTTGTTAGATTGTCTATGAGGAAGTTCTCTATTTCTGAAAGCTTCAATAACGTCGTATCTTCTCTAGTTAAACAGTCTATTATACATATCCTATTTAGCTTTATAAGCTGTCCCTGTGAGAGGTCTTTTATACTACGGTGCTCCATATAGATTGAACGCCTATCTAACATTTCTATATGCTTCCTCAGATTGAAGTCTTGCACTCCTTTCTGGGTTAGTTTCTATGGCTCTCTATAATCTCTATTCTCCAATATCCTTTCCAAGTCTCTCTCTTTCAGCTCCGGCTAAGCCTTCTCTAATTCTATCATAGTTGAATGGAGACTATTGTGGTTGTTCAATCCTAACCTACTATTTTGGTATAATAGCTGGAGGATTAAATATAGGAGGTCTAGATGGATTAACGGTAGGAATAGCACGGGAGAATCCCATAATGAATCTAGCCTAATTAGCATCAGGCGATACTATTTCTCCCTGCCCTGTTGGTACGGCAAGTCTTTGCTATCTGGTAGCCTCTGACAATTCATCCTTAGCTTTCTTAATGTCATCTTCTACAGAAGTAAATTTTCCTTCTCTCTTAGCATCCTTATATCTCTATAAGCGTGCTTGGAATGAATTATCAGTACCATCACTAGCCCTATTCTAACGTCTTTGATTTAGAGTCTATATTTCCTATTCAGTAAGCTTTCCTTTTCCCGATTTAACTCTCTATCTATTAATAGTAGCTATTTCCTAAGAAGTAAGTTTTCCAGTTTGAGAACTAAGTTCTCTTAATTTGCTAATATCAAACGTACTTCTCTATTTATTACCTTCAGTTGCTTTACCTTTAGCTCTGTTGTATGCTTGTGGATGAATAACTCTATTGTAGGCATCTCTAACTGATGGAATTCTTAATGAGGGTATATTTCTAGTTCCTAGCCATTTTTCTCCAGGACCAAACGTATGCTATATAGGAAGATCTCCAGAATAAGTAGTTACTGGTTTGTCAAAGTCATAGTAATAGTTTTCAGAAGTTATATCTGCTTTCCCTTTACCTTTTCCTAAGCCAAATCTTTTCCTACTTTCAGCTAGCGTTACGTTGTAAGGACTAAGAATGGTATTCTATTCTTTAATAGTAGCTGCCTCTCTAAGTTTTTTCATATCCTGTTCGGATATTCTTCTATATCCTTGTTCAGTCTTTAACCATTCATCGTTGGTCCTAGCAGCATCAACATGAGATTTAGCCTTAGACGCTCTATGAGTAGCAGCGGTACCTCCTAATACTATCTAAATTCCATTAGCAATATTTCTCCAATCCTCTACTGTTAGTGATTCTGAACTATTTAACTTGCTTAATGACTTGGTAATTTCTGGAGCATTTGATATACCCTGTGCTGTACTTATAATTGCCATTAATTTAGGAGCAAATCCAGCGATCGCTTTAATAGTCTTTGGAATCTTAGCAGCTCTAGCAAAAGGTATTAGAGATAGGGCATCTAGACCGTAACTTACAGCATTGTTTCCTAAGGATTCTAAAAATCCCATTCCTTCTGCCATATCTGCAGCCTAGTTTGCTGCAGTAGAGGCCATTCCTATACCAGCAGAAGCTACTGATCCTACACCAGTCATACTAGCTATTAAGCTAGCTACGTCACCTCCTATAGCCCCTAATCTAAGAAGGTCTGCTTTCGACCATTCTGTATGTGGAGCCTAGTCACTTTCTATCTATTCCTTAGTTCTTCCAGTAGCGTAAGATTTCTACTCAACTTTCTATTTTTCTTCCTATGCCTTGTTTCGTCTACTCTCCATATCTTTGAAAGTTCCCCCAAGCTAATGTTTTTGAGCTTCATTAGACTTTTTGTTTCTCTTGTCATATTCAGAGTATGCCATTCTTTTCTTTAACTCGTCATTTAATAGCATAGACTACTCTTGATATTGTCTAGTGTTAGGATTGTAAGCTATATAGGTCCAATTATCATAGTCTTCTGACCCCGGCAATACATAATATCCATTCGGCAAAATGCTCTTTCCCCGTTCATCTAAATACATTGGATTTATAAATAGGTCAGCCTAGGCTGCTAGGTCTAAGTTATTAGTTATATGCTATGCTGTAATGTCCGTACCATCTTGCAATATTAAATTGCTCTTACCTCTTATAAATTTACTAAGCTAAGGAATATTTATATACTACCGTATAGCCTCTCTAACAGCTTCTTTATTATTTGGGTCAGCATTAAACTTCTTAATTGCAGCTTCTTCTACTGCCTACCTAGTATAGGATAAAGGTAAAGGTATAGAAGGCTCTCTACTCTAAAATGGGTTTGAAGCCTAATACTATGAAAAAAACTTATCTCTATCAGCCTCGTACTATAACTAATTTCTCCTGTCTATTATCTTTTGGTCTTGTTGCTGCTATTGTATTTTCATTAGATCTTCTGCAGCCTATTGTACTTCGGTTTTCTTCTACTCCGCACCTGTGGCAAAGAATTTACTCAAAAACTCATTTCCTATTCCAGCCTAGTTAAGCGCTATAACATCCTCTGAGTTATATCCATTTTCTAAGTTCTATGCGGCTGCACGAAGTCTAGAAATATATGTATCCCTATTTTTGAACGGAGAAGACGAAAAGTCATATTCCCCTATATTATTAATATAGTTCTCTATCTATTCCTTCAAATATGCAGCTCTATTAGATGTTCCTCTTTTTCCAGTCGTTTCATCCATAGCATCCTTTTCTAGATATGGGTCCAAGTTGAAATCCCCTCCTGCAGGGTTATTTGCTGTAGTCCAATCAGCTAAAAATCCATGTTTAGATAGATTAAATGCATCTTGAACTTTTTCTTTAGGAGTTTCCATACCTTTCAAAGCGTTACCTATAGTATTAAAGTACGTAGCAACTTCTCTATTAGCAGAAAATGTATTATAATTTTTCTATTTTTGTTTCTTCAATAAGTTAAAATCGTCAGTAGTAATACGATTACCTTTATTATCATAATAGTATTCAGAACCAACTGGGTCTATATCATCATTGTCAGTATTACTTAACGCTCCAGTAGAATCAATAATCGAACCAAAGTCGTCAGTAGTAAATCTATTAGTATTATTTGCAAGCTAGTCTTGCAATCCAGTTAAGTATCTGTTATATGCATTCATGAACTCCTGTTTCTAGCCCTCATTCCAATTCCTGGAATTTAGATATGACTAGACATTAGTTCCCAGGTTATGTATATATTTAGTTAGGTCAATATCATTTTGTCCAAACTTATACTTAACTCTTTCCTTTGGTTTCTAAGTTCCTTTTTCGTCTGCCATAACTTATATATTAAAAGAAAGGGGTACACCTAATTAGATTTTAGATATACCCCTACGTGTTAAATTTGTTAAGCGTTTATACGTCTCACTAAACGACCGCCTCTACGGTAAACAGGTTCCCCTTCTGCTGGAGCTGGGGCAGCTTCCTGTGGGGCAGCTTCTTGTGGACTACCTCCACCTCCCAATGCTTCGATTAACATCTGACATACTTGCATAGCCATTTCGCAATCTTGTCCTTGAACAGCTTGCTATGCTCCTTGCAGCAACATAGCTGTTGGGTCTTCACCACCTTGAGGTGCTTGAGCAGGTGCTCCTGCAGGCATCGGTCCTCCTGCCTAAAACTTATTTCCTAATTTCATAAATAAAAAATTTAAAATGTAATTAATGCACTAATTATCTATCTATCTTATGTACTTCAATACTACATATTAATATCTGTATAACCAAGAAATTTTGATACGATGTGTATATTATGAATTTTTATCGTCAGAATTTTTATCCTTTCCTTCTGGAACTTCGACATATTCTGGAGGGCGAGTATTTTGTCCCTTTATTACTTTGAAAATATATTTTCCTAAAGATTTACAATATCTATCATAATCTTTGTTCTTATTCTCATAAGCCTTTTTAGCTTTGCGAATTAGGGTTCTAGTTTCTTTTCTACTAACAATTCTTTCCCCTCCCTGAAGATGCATCTAAGTACTACCGTCTGGGGCAAGTACTTTCATTACATATTTATCTAAATCATCAGAATCGTCTATTTCAAACTCATCCCCCTCCACAATTCCAGAATCTTGATTAACTTCTAAGAGATACTTAACATTCATGAATGGAACTAAGGTCTCATCTTCTGGTTGAGCTTTATAGACTAGTACTACCTCATCGTCGTCATTGATAGCTATTTGGTCTAGTGGAATTTTTGTATCTTTCATCCAATATTCTACGGAATGCTATTCTTCTGGATAAACAAACAACATTCCCTCGTCTGGAGCTAAGTAGTCTCTACCCTATAATCCCTTTTTCTATAACTCCTCAGTGTCAGCTATCTCTACAGTATATGTTCTATTTCCTATATAAATTTTCTTTTTGTCCATATTTCATTTAAGGTATTTTTTCATTATGGTAGCTTGTCTAGCTCTTCTAAACCTATCTGATTCTTCTCTAGGTCTTACATACCCTTTATTAAGATATAAGGCTGCATCACTTGGAGACTTACTATTCCAGAAGGAATTATAACCATCTATCAAATTAGGTACTTTTGGCAGACCACCGCCTCCATCACTCCAGTATGGGGATTTTGGAGTTTCTATTTCATTTAACATTTGATGAATTTGCTCCCCTAACTTTGGAGAATTAGGTTTTCTTCCTGCTCCCCATTGTATTATTCCTGAGAATTGTTTGTCTTCGCTTAGAGCTTGAGGGTCTCCGCCGGTTTCATCTCCTACAGCTGATAATATAGCAAGTCGTTGAGGTTCTTGGTATTTTCTAGATATTAGAGAATCCTATAATATCTTCATATTTTCGATTAAGAATTTCCTCTTAGAGTATTCAGGGTCATTAAGATAAGATTGAAAATCTACTTTACGACCTGTCTATGCTTTAATAACTCCTCCATTCTTAAGGCTATTAAATACTTTAGTTAATGAGTCTGCATAATTAGTAGCTTCTGCGTATCTTCTCTTACCTTTATTAGAACCTGTAAGTTTGGCAGTGAACTTATTAATATCATCATTCTCATCAAAGTCATACAGTCTCTTTAAAAACTACAACTTATCTGCTGCATACTCATCCATAGAGTTATAAGACCTAAATTTCTATTTAATAGCCTAACCCCTAGCATTTTTGTCATCACCAGTTACATAATTACCTTTCCATTTAGCTCCAGTAGTTAGATTACCAAAATTGAATTTACCTTGTGCAGAACGTCCCCATGCTGACTCTAAAGCATCTTGAGCTATTAGCATCTTTAAGGCATTATCATTTGTTATTCCAGCTCTTCTATATGCCTAAGTTAGGTCAGATATCCATTTATTTCTGTCTCTGTAAGGGCTGGTCCATTTTGCTTTAAATCCAGGTGCTTGAACCGAAGTTATAGAATAACTAGTTGTTGGTTTTGCCTAGACGGGCAATGATGGGGTGTTAGTCTCCTTGTCTGTAGGAGTTTGATATGAGGGAAACTACTCAATAATAGGAATAGAAGGAGTAAACCTAGGAGCGTCAACTCTTTTATATGATACTAACAAATCACTCAATTCCATTTATCTTTCCTCCTTTCTATAATGTATTAATTAATCCAGTCCTATCATCAGTATTGAATAATATTTCTTCTACTAATAATTTTCCAGCTTCTATTGCTACTTCATCTTTCTCCTTCTAGGAATATTCATAGTCCTGATATTTGGAATAAAGTTCTTCTAGTCTCTTAGTAACTTCTAGAGTAAATATTATTTCATTTTTTTCAATTTCAGCCTATTGCTCTCCATCATTATCTACCACTGGGATTCCTTTTTTAGTTAGATTATCAGCATTCTCCATGTGATGCTTGTGTGCGTGAAGTGCTCCTTCTGGAATTATATTTTTCTAATTAGTTTCCTCCAGTTCAGATTCTTTTTTAGACGATTCTTCAGATTTTCCCCCTTGCTTATATTCAGTTATAACTGGAGTCCATTCTAACTCTCCCCCATTTTCAAATTGTTCAACAGCTTCTGTAATAACTGGTTGCCAATTATCTAGGTTTATAGCTCCAACTATTTCTCCTCCCTATTTACGGAAGTTTATTCTTTTAACTCTCTTTAATTTAGCTCCAAATTTGGCTGCTCTCATATATCTCTAATCATAACCACCATTGAGATTAAACCCATATTGTATATGATTAAGGTCTGACATATTGGCAGCTATAGATGATAAGTCCGATGCATTTTTGGCAATATTTGTCATAGTAGATTGCTGGGATTCTGTCCTATCAATAAACCTATTAGCTTGTTTTCTCTTTCCACTACTAAATAGTCCATACTTCTTTCCTGCTTTTTCTGAGGCTTCATTTATGTTTCGAACAGTACCTCCATAAGAACCTCCTACTTGTTCAATAGTTGCTTTGTTTGCTGAAAAATCTCTAGTTTTCTTACCAAAGAATCCATTAATCATCCCAGCAGGAGTAAGAGATAATAGCTTGCTTCCTAGTATTGCATCAGTTTTTGTCATAGAGTCTGTACCCATTCCTGCATATTTTGTTAGCATATCACTAGCTAAACCTCCTGCTTTCATTATTCCCCCAACCAAGGGGTTGACAGCCATTACAGCATTTGACGCCTAATCAAATAACTAATCACCTGTTTGCTACACTGCTCCATATTTTCCAAAATATCCATCCTTATCTCTTCCTATAATATTTCCAGCAAAATCTGCTACCTATCCAACAGTGCTCCAACCTCCTAATCTCTGGAACGATTGCTACAAAGATGGAGATGTACTTTTAGGTGTAGCAATTCCATTGGTATTCATCTATGCCATTGCTCTAGAAGTATTTCTATCATTCTATAACTTTAAACTAAATAGGTCTCCCATTTTGGCATTGAAATCTATGAGATTATTAATAGGAGCCATTATTTGCTCAGCTCTATTCCTAAATTCAGCACCATAATCTGTGCCTAGTAGATTCTACTAGGTAATACTATTTCCAGGAATGGCTAGCCCATTTGTGGTCATATATGGATTCCCAGAAGGAATGGAAAGCCCAAAGCGGGCTTTCGCTATTCTTCTGACTTTATTTATATTCTTATTAAGCATAACTAATTCTATATACAGTATTTAAGAAATCTATAACTGCCAATTCCTCTCCGGAATATCTGATTCTCACCTTTAAGAATTTATCCTTGACATCTATTTCTTTTCTATTCTAAGCCTCTCCAAAATTATATTTGTAAACATTTACATCATCTAACCAGTTGGTTAAGTCTAACGGTTTCCAATCTCCTCCAGAATTATATCCAGATAAATCATATAGATTATACAGGGCATTATCTTCTCCCCACTCTGGATGATTTGCATCAGTTCCTGGGAAATCTATACCACCAGCAGACAATACCTAATCTGGGATTGGAGAATTATAGATAGGTAACGTTGGAAGCATTTGTGAACTATCCTTAGCCTTAGCCCAAGTAGAATTTTGTGGCTATATTAAAGATCCAGAGAATTTTCTCTAATACTCATTCTTGTAGCATACTAGGATAGGATTAATTGTAACTTTCCATCTATCTTCTAAGTACTGACAGTTAGCAGCAATAATAGACCTAGAATCATCTTGACTTAAATCATCTAAGCTTACAGCCATTGCATGATTCCATATTCTATATTCCTATCTATTTGGATAGTATACAACCTCTGCTCCTGACAAATGGCGATAATCATGAGATTCTGGATATGTTACGTGAATATAATAATCCTCTATCTCATTAATAGTATCCTATCTGGTATAATATTTATGAGGAAAGTCTGCGGATTTAGGCTATTGTCTAGGCTAAACCTTCAAGAAGTTTCTATCATAAGAAATATCCGCACCATTATATTGCCATAATGCCTTCATAGCTTCCTGTCTAAAATACATATTTACCTTGTCCTTTGCAAAATCGTAAGTCTCTCCAATTATTTCATAGTGAAAAGACTCAGGTTTAGCCTTATTAGCGACAATCTCCAGATTTGTAAATATCTTATGTATTGAAGGGTCGTTGACTACTACACACTCAAACTCAAATGGGTGTTGCTTTCCATACCAATATGTAGGATATATATCATCAGCTATGTCAATTAATCCAGCTTGTCCATGCTTCCAAAAATCCGTAGACAAGAATTGTAAATTCCATCTAGGAGCTATACCAACAACAGACTCATAGTAACCACCATCAATTAAAGATGTTCCAGACTAAAATCCTGCCTTCATATTATAATATGCATCACTTAATTTAGAAGCATTATAATCATCAACAATAGATATAGTTGCTTTAATATTCAATAGCGTTACAATTTTATCTGCATTAAGCATCTCTTCTCTCGGAAGAGTAGGGCGCTTTCCTGTTATATCCTTGAATATTGGATATTCTAACATATCTTGTATTTCTAATGTCTCACCATCAACTGTGTCTCCAAGCTTTATCTTATTAGTATCATAATCAGCATATACGTGTTTAGCCTTATTTCTATAATAAAGTTCTGACAATAAAGCCTTTGATGTATACAAGGGCTAATAAGTATAGAACGTATCACCAGCACCATCAGATACCTAAGTAAGCTCCTGGCCATCTTTATAGAATACTGGAGTATATTCATCTCCTCCCTCTTTAAATTTAAGGCAGTAAAGAGGCATAAAGGCTCCAGCGAACATAGCATCGTCTGGAAGATATATACCACCTACACTATCTCCACAGTTCAATGGTACTATTTCAAATTTTTTATAATTTCCATACTAATCCCTCTATAATGAATAAGATATCTAGTAATGTAACTAAGAATCTGGAAGTATTCTATTACTTAAGGATAATACTCCTATGTACTTCTTTCTGCTCTTATTATCATCGGCAATACTATAGTTAGCAGTTACCCATTCCCCCTTCTTATTTATATATGAGACTGGAACTCTAAAATTAGTTACTACTTCCCCGTTTTCATTTTCAAGGTTTTCTATGATAACATTTGATAAAGTGATACCATCAGCAAATGAACTTTCTGTATGACTTGTACCGAGTTTCGCTATCCATTTAGATGTATTTCTATCAAACGAAAATGGCATATTATTTATGTTTTCCATATAACTGGGAACCCAACTGTAGAAAGTGATAAATTTCTGAAGTAACTCATTCCAACATAAGTTCCAAACCTTCTCTTCAAATCCATATGTATTGTCATAGAAGGTGAATAACACATCTCTCTTGAAAGCATTATATACTGTTTTCACATTTCTAATACCTATTTTGGGAGTAAGCTCTCTTTCCCCTAGAGTAATATTCTTATTCAGAAATTCTTGTACTCTAAAGTCAGAAATACAAGTAAGAGTATTACCGTCAGTGCGCCAAATCTTCTTGGCAACAGTATCAACTCCATAAACATATTGCGCAGAATCTCCAGTCTTTCCTGGGACTTTTAAGATACTTTCAGGCCACTGGCTACCAAACATATCAGAAATAATTTTTGGGTTCTTTGGAAGCACGTTAGAGGTGTTTATATAGATATTTCCCCCAGCTCCTTCTCCCGCAACCGCTCTTTCATTGACTGGTATTAGTGCAATCCCATGTTCAAACACACAAAGAAGATTTGATTCAAGCGAAACTAATTTAACTATTTCTCCATACTCACGAGTATAATCCCTATAATGTGTTCCCTAGAATACTCTAAATCCATTTTTATAGGCATCATTAACATGAATATCAGAATACATAATTCTAGTTCCAAACCAATTTTTAATATAAGGAACATCTGGAAGCTCAAGGTTCCATCTTTCACTTAGAGATTTAGTGAAACCTTTATTATATACCTAAGATTCTGGATGTTTGTACGTTCCCTCTGTACTCATTGGAAGATATGGATAATATCCTCTAGGATGCCCACACATTGCCGTTTCATCTACATTTGAAGCATCTAATGTACGAATATTTAAGTTATTAGAAGATCTAACTTTAAATGTTACCCACATTCCTAGCTAAATAGCATTCACGTCTCCAAGGTTTATCTGCTCATATTTTTCAGTATTATTAGGGTCATAATTTCCCTTCCAAGTATTCTCATCTACAATTTCATCATTGTATGGAGCAGAAGGGTCGTTAAAGTTCCTATTTACCCTGTGAGTAAATTGACACAAATAACAATCTCCTCTGTAGGCATTAAACTAGTATCCACAACTTCTATCTTCCTATCCGACTATATTACTTGGAGGATTAATTAGATACTTATCAGATTCAGATATATCATATCTCTCTGTTATAGCATTAAATGTAGAAGAGTCTATCATTCTTAAGTAGAAATAACTCTACATATTAGCAGTAGAATATCCTGGAATATAAATGTTAACAGTTTCTGCTGGCTAAAATTTATTATCCTTATCGTTAAACGCTAAGTAAGGTCCAAAACTTCCTCTGATTATATCTGTATTTATCTGCTTATTAGAGATAGTTTCAGAATCTTCTGTATCGTTCTTTTTGGAATACTCTGACTTATAATCCTCTGCTATACATTCATATCTCCAAGCCTCTTCCGCTTCTCCAGCCCTACTTCTGAACAGCATATCGTCCACCCCAACACATTTAGTGTTATCTGGAACTGGAATGATTTTCACTAAGTAGCTAGTATTAACATTTCTATCATAGTAAGACGGTACGTAGAAATGTCTATCACTGTTTGTAAAGTAATTATATGAATGTCCATTCAAGCAGTTTATATTCTAGGAATTAGCTAATTCTACAAGGTGTTCATTTCCTGTGAATATCTAATTATACCTAGCCTAATCAACTTCATAATCTGGACACAATATTCCAGCAACTATATTGCTATCAGAATCCTTTGGAATAAATCTACTTCTAAAGTCCTAAGTAAGTTTTCTGGAACTTTCTGTTTCAACTATTTTATATCCAGAAGGTGCTTGAGTTGCTCTTCCGTTTAAAGTTTTCTTAGCAAATATAGACGCAACTCCATATCTTAATTCCTAAATGCCTCCTGCAGTTGCTACTGATAATCCAGCTGCAGCTCCTACCGCTCCAGCTCCAACAGCCAATGTTCCAACTGTCCCAAGTCCTGCGCTTAATCCTACAGTACCAGCTATAGTACCTGCAATAGTTCCGAGAGTGGTAGCCCCAGCAGTTACTGCACCTGCCATAGTTGCCCCACCGACAACAGCAGTTGCTGCACCGGCCGTAAATACTGTAGCTGCTGCTAAAGCAACAACTCCAACACCTATAGCTACAGCTTTTAAAATCTTTCCAAATAAAGATGAGGATTTCTTTTTAAATTCAAATGAATACCTACTTAAAAACCCTTCAGAAATAAAATTAACATCGTTAATATCATCAGTCGTTACATGAGTCATGCTAAGGGATTCAGATAATTCAGATAGAAATCCATCAGCTGTAGGAATAGTAGGGGTTCTAGACTCCTTATCTATTCCAATAGTAATTCCCTATGCTAAAATAGTAGGTATTCTAGTTTGTCTTACAAAGAAATACCCTTTTACATACTTCTTTAATTCCTACATTGTAGCGTCATCGACTCTAATATCAACAGAGTATATAGTGTTTGTGTCTTTAGATGGAGAAAAAGAAACAACTCCTTTTATATTCTCATAAGAGTCAGCGCCATCATAACCGAGAAGAGTGTATGTTTCCTCATTGTAGTTTACATAATTTCTCTCATCCGTGATACCATTATTTACATATACTGGTATATTCGTATACTAGTTGTCTATATATTGAGGGTTAGATTCAGCTAAGGCAATCTATTCTTCAGTACCAGAACTTCCAAATTCCTTAATATTATAACCTCCTCTAATATTAAAGACAGGAGAAAGTTCACCATTTGGTAATATGTAAACTATTCCGAATCTATATATCTCTTTTCCCCAATACCCAGTCTTGTTATATATAAACAATGGGTCTAAGTATCCCTTGTTAGAAGTGGATACATTATAGTCCTAGTCTATATCTACGGTATATGTTTCCTATTTAAGATACGGGAGAAATCTTAGAGAGAGGTCTGCTAACTCATTATATGGTATATCAGGTTTATGAACATTAGCTAGAAACAGCATATTTTGACAAGTTGCGGAAGTAACCACACTGTCTACAGTATTATAGCTAAGATTTATATCAGATGAAGATAATTCTATCGTGTCCTCAAAGCCAGTAATTATTATATTACATATCTCAGCATTATTTACTAAGAATTTCTTATCTATCTTAGCATACTGGGTTTGAAAGTTTTCTCCTGCTTCTGCTGTACTTCTGGAATAATAAACGTAGACATAATCATATGAAGAGTCTATATTTGTCATCTAAAAACTCGCCTATTTAAAGCTGTTTTCATTTTTCTAGCCTGTTTGAACAGCATAGTAGTCATCAAATCCTATGAATATACTAACTAAACTAGACTCTCCGACAAAATCCGTTTCATTTCCATCGGCATCAGATAACTTGAAATAGAAATGATAGTTACCAACTTTTAAGTTACCTCCAGAATGTACTCCTCTAAATTCTATTTTAGGTATTTTTACTACTCTCTTATATAGAGAGGTATCTATATCGAACTAATCTCCCTAATCATATATATTAGTATCGTTATTTCCCTTCCTATCTACAATTTTATATGTATTCTTACCTGTAGCACTGAATCTACTATTAATAAGTCTTGGTATGTTTATTCCATCATTTATTATCAGATTTACCGACCCATCGTAACTATGCTAAGGAATTATGTGAACAGGATGTTCAAGAGAAAAGTTTAGTTCATCAGTAATGAAGTCTACCAATTCTCCTGATTCTCTTAGATAGGGGTCTGTCTCTGTAGATGGAACATTATACCAAGCGTTATTAATATCCGAATCTATTAATGCCTATTCCAAATTTATTCTATCTGCATTATGTCCATCAGAATAGGCCTCTTCTATCCATTTTCCAAACTCAGACGGACTAGAAACAGTAGTTACTGTTTCTCCGCCCGGGTTCCATGTGTAGCTATAACTATTTAGATCCCCTATCTTATAGTTATAAACACTATTTTTTTTATAACGGTGAGCAGTACAATTAATGCTTATCCCGAATATAGCCCACAAATCTCCAAGAGAATAGAGCTATTCCTTATATTCATACATATTCTATGTAATCCTATAATTCCTGAACGGATTATATTCATATACTAGGTTTCCTTTCGTTGGGAGCATTTTAGTTTGTACGTCCAAGCTAATATTTCCGTCAAATAATTTAATCCAATCAATCATAATATTTTATTCCATAATAGAATCCTTTCAAAGATCTACTGCTGTCAGAAAACGGTCCTTTATCATGTTTTGTGGTCTATATATCATAAGTAGATGTAGAACCAGTAGGTATTTGAGATAGAGATAATACTCCATTAACCTAGGTTAGTAATCTTCTTGTTTTTGTTATTCCAAATGTTGACTAATTTTTAGAGAATGATGCCTAGATAGTTTTATCTCTTATTTCGTAGTTAGTAAGCTTCCTTAGTGATGATGCAGAACTTACATTGGAGAAACTTTTAGTATTTGGGTTGTAATAGTATATTAAGCCCTCCGTAAAGGGTTGGGCAGAATAACTTGGGATCTCAGAATATATAGAAGATATAGTAGTCATACTACCAGGACTTATCATATCAATATCAGGAGTAATATAACTAATCTTAATCTCTAAAGGATTAGTTCTCAGACATCCATGTAGTTGTAGATTTACATTATTTTCTATCTTAAGTTCTTCCTAAATTGACTATAGGATTTTAGAATTTTTTAAAACCTAGTCTACATACTACTTATAATTCCACCCTCGAAACACTAGGAAAGAATTATTATCTATAGATTCCATAGGCTATAGTTCTATAACTACATCTCTTCCATAGATAGAATAATTATCTTTAAGATATACATAATTATCTGGAAGATACCATTGTGTTCCTCTATTATCTGGACCTAAGTAAAATAACTGTGTTAGATATCCTAATACTATGGGGGTAAAATATGTAAGAGTATTAACATATTGCATATGATCTCCAGGTTCTATAACTCCATCTGTAGATATTCCACAAAGAGTTCCTCCAAGATCTCCAGTTTGAAGTTGTTTTCCTTGTTGTAGGAGAGTATTATTTGATATTTTAGTACCATTTTTTGTTGCATCACATCTATTATTGTTATGAACACCTTCATTATAACCAATACCCATAGGAAACATAAACTTAAAGTTAGATAGAATAATATCTGATAGTTGATTTAAACCATCATGAATGTTTTTACTACTTTCCCCCTCCAGAATGTTATATGGGTCCGTGCTTGAAATTTTATTTCCAGCCATAGTTGATATAGCACCATTAAAATAGTCCTTTTTCTTATGTTGACCTGAAACAGAACAAAATAATATCTTCTCGTACTATATAGTTCTACCATCTGTACCGGTGTATAGAGAATACGTTTGTAAATCATTAGTGTTAGAAACAAATGACCTTAATATTTTCTTTGGAGAGTTGTCTATCTTATTATAATAATAATATTTACTATAATGAATTCCTCTGAAAGTTAAGAGGTAACTTTTGTTCTCGTTAATTCTGGAGTTAGTTTCATCGTAATATACATTACTAAGAGAGGTTTTATATACGGTAAAGTCACTAGTAGAAGTTTCCTCCTATTTTTGAGAATCTATATAAACAAGCTCAGAACCATTAGAAGCATTTCCCTTTTTTTCACTGACCAAATTAGCAGAAAGATGAAAGTTATTGGTATAATTTTGGTAAGCATTGGCAGAATCATATAATTCTTCTCCAGTTCCAGTGGTGGAAGAATCCACTAATTTGTTTAGTGTATCAGAGGTTGAAGAATCAACTTCTCCAGTCAGCTTTTCTGCTAATGTCGGATATATACCAGAAAAGATTGTTGTATCCTTTTCAGAGAACTTAACTTCTGGTTGTTCTGGATAATTCTAAATATATTCATTAGCTAAGAATATTCTTGTATCTATATTTCCAAGCTACTCTTCTTCTAGATTAAACGTATTATAATCTTTTTGTAATCCAGCCCTTACTGCCATTCTGAGGTTATCATCCTAAGTATGATTCTAATTAATAAATTGAACTGTAGCAGATAGAGATTTATATGCATTCTAACTAGTTATAGAACTAGAAAAATCATCCTCGGCAAAATAATTCTACTATTTAACTTCCCATCTGCTTTTTACAGCTTCAAAAACCGCCTAACAGTCTAAATTTAAATTGAATTGTAATCCTCTAAAATCCTATGTGGAATAATAGTAATCATTGAACATAGTATTAGTCCAGTACCATCTATAGTCTTCTATATATGATGTTTCATCTTCAATATACTCATTCAGTACTCCTATACTGCAGTATTTAACTATGATTTTAACCAAGTATAAACAATTACTATAAATAGTTCCAGCATCATCAAGGTAATAATCTACACCATCCTACATATTGTCTATTGATATAACTTTTCCATTAGAATCCAAATATGTATTAGATATAATAGCAGAATCCTTAGAAACCCTTTCACCCTTATGGTAAAAAGTTTCATTTTTTTCATTTTTACTATTTAACTTGTAGTTTGTTCCAGAAGTATTTAATGTGAAATATTCTGTAAATTTTCCATTATATGAGATTTTCCCGGAATTATGATAAGCAGCAGCTAATCCCTGATTGTCATAAAATAGAAATACTACTTCCGATATTCCTTTATTTGGTTCAGTATATGCTTCTAAACCCCAAGTCAAAGTACTAGTATTCTCATAGTTATAATATCTCCAAGAATTTAATTCTATACTCTTCGTACCTATTTTCTTAAAGTCTATATAACCATCCTGAGAGAACTCTCTTAAAAGACCATATGGCATAGATGGAGTAAGTTCATAGTAGTAAATAAGATTGTTGATGTTTAGATTTTTCCACTCTTCAATATTATCTTCAACCACTTTTTGTTTTATGGGAATAAGAAAATCAGCAAAGTGCTTAATTATAGGATGATTAAAAGTATTGTTAATTATATCATCAGACATCTCCTTTGGAGAAATAGCTTTTAATTCATTTTCATAGTTAGCATAATATGTTACTTTTCCATCCTTAGATATAGAACTAGAAGAACAATTGAAATAATATTTTCCCTCATCTGGAGTACCTTCTGTATTCCTAGAGAGATTTGCTTTTATCAATTCTACGTTTGACAAACCAAGCTCCTATTTTACAGAGTCTAATCTAGCCTTAGATTGTGCCTCATACGAGCCTGAATTTATAAAATTTTCAAATGTCCCTCTATATGTTTCAGGATTGTACACCCTAGAAATGGTTCTGTAATTATAATCAATGTTAGGATAAGCTACTGGTATACTCGGTCCATCAACCCAATTTTTATTTTTTCCACCTAACACCCATCCATCTCTATCTTCATCTTTTTCCCATATCTGATACTTTCCTGCGTGAGTATCATCTTCCCCAGTCCACTTAGATTGTGTCAGAACAACTGCATTTGGATTTATGTTATTATCGTCTGTATTCCAACTAAAATTCCAATATATGGAATACTTATTTAGCTAATAATCAGAATTGTCGTCCATCTCCTTGGTGTAGGCGCTCCACGTACAACTAAATCCTGTTATCTTCTCTAATTCAACTAACAGAGCCAATTTACCAGACACTTTGGAAGAAAATATAGAATATGCAGAACTAACCATAGTTCTATAACTGTCCAAGTCTGGTTTGTCTACTATCTTTTTAGAGTTCTGTATATAGAAATCATTTTCTTTATACCACTTAGTAGAAGAATCTAAATAAGTAATTTTTCCAGACTCTTCAATACTCACCACATGAATCTTAACTAATTTTGGAAATCTTTCATGCTAGTGTGAAGTGTTCCCATAATCAGATAAATATTCATGATTTCCGGCACTATCTAGTTCTGCTGAATATATAATGTACTTATCTCCAGAAGTCATATCTTTTGTTCCATATAATATCTTCTTTACTGATGAAGCTACTATTTCGCCATTGGGTCCACTCCCATCACTTCCCTAGAAATCAGTCCACTTTAATGATTGTCCAAGTCCTCCAACTTCATCACTACTTATATTTCTCTCTGGACTTGGGAAGCACCCTATCTGCGACTTATTAATGATTGGATTATACGATACTATATAAATAATATCTCCAAATTCACAAGTTCCGACCGGAACATACCCTTCTGGAAGGTATGCTGTTTCTACCCTACCATTTCCCATGTCATTCTATAATGACATTTCATTTCCATTAAATGTTAATAGAGTAGCATTAAGTGCTGATGTAAGAGTTGTAGCCTAGGTGTTATCAGGAGCAAAATCCATCACTAATCCTTCCGCGAAAGTGTTTTTCGCACTCATAACTGTATTAGCCATTCTTTCTCTTATTTTTGTTATATTTCCTTAAATTATCTGAAATAAATTGATAATTATAATTAGACAATAATATATCCTGAAATTTTAGGGGTTCTCTAACTAGAATAAGTTCTGCTTTATCAGTAGTTAACTCTTTTTTATATAAGCTAATACCTAAGTCAGCTGGCATCTGTAATCTAAATATCGCCACCCTATTACTTTCTGATATATTGCACTCATCGTATATTTTGTAGAGGATGATCTTAGAAAAGGTAAACCTTTTCCTAGGTCGTCCTCTTTTATTTTTCTAACCTAAATATTCATTATACTAATTCTATGTTAATGCGAAATAGTAATAACCGTCCCAAGGAATCCTCTTACGTTTATACATTATTCGTAATTTAATTCTCATTTTCTTCTTATAATATTCAAAGTACTTTAAGGAATCGTTCATTAGCTATCCACAGTAAAACCAGAACCCATTTCTATTAATTAGAGTGTCTCCTCCGTAACTATTATGTAAGTATAACGATTTCCATCCGTATTGCAAAATTCTTTTAATATCCTACCTAGGAATATTCGGATACTCTTCACAAATTTGGTCATAGTAATCCTATATAGTTTTTTGTACCATAATAATTAATACTATTTACCCATATTAGTGTTATCTATAATTCTCTACTTATCCTTTCCAGAAAGATAGATAGGTTTCTCCCTAGGGAGTCTTTTTTCGCTCTACATCTCTAGAGTTAACTAGTAACCGCTAAAATTGGACATAATAAAATCTACATCATTCCATTTTCCATTCTTAAATGCCTTTTTAAACTTTTTACCTTCTGTTCTTTTCATATATAAGTATGCCTAGGTTCTCCCCATTCCAGGTAATTTAAAATGAACATTATTATCTATAATATCGTCAACTACCATCTATACGCTTCTTGCAAAGATAGAAGCGGCTAAATCTCTTTTACTTCCATCAGAATATGTCTTTTTACACTATTCTGTTGTCATTTTTAGTTTTTCTACTGGAAAATTCATAAAGGTATCATGCAAAGAAAAAGCATGACCCATTGCATAATTCTTATCACTCATAATCATAAACAAAAATAGGGAGACAAATTGCCTCCCTACATATTTTACATAGTTGGTTTATAGCTCTTATTGTAGAATTTACGTCCCCAAGAAGCCTATACATTTAGTATTTTATCCATTTCTTCTTGTGATACATATTCTGGAACTCTAGCAGCCTAACAATGTAGGAGCCACTATCTTTTTAATTCCTAAGCCATTTTCAACACATTCTAGTTGTTAGTACGTATTGCTTCCTTGTATTTATAAGTATAGGCAATATATTCTGCTATTGCTATAGCTTCCTTATCATTTATCTCTGGAAGACCTTCTTCATCAAGTAATATTCCATGATAGAGAATATTTATTCTTCCAAGTCCTTTATTTACATAAAGAGTATCTCCCACTCTTTTATATTTAACGAATTTTCCGCTAACATAAAAAGGATCTAGGAAAGCTTTTCTACTTTCTATATAGTTTTCAGTATACAAAGACTGTATATCTCCAAACTCTTTTGTATTACTCGTATATCCCCAATCCTCAGGACCACAATAAGTTACTGCTTCTATAATGTCAACATTACAAGGCAGCTAAGCTGACCCATCCTAACAATTTATATCTAATGATGCCTTATATAATCTAGTATTTTTGTTTCCAATAAAGTTATATGCTACTAGACCGATTTCTTCTAGGTCATCGTCATCTCCTTCAATATCGTATAGCGTTTGAGCTAAACTTATGGCGTAATGAAAGTTATTAAGTTTACTCATATTATCCTCCTGTTACATATTGCTAATCGTTTGGAAGAGGTTGTGCAGCCACCTATCTATAGTAGTATAGTTTTTCTTTAGTTAATTTCTCTTTAACTAACTAATCAATAAAACTGGTGTTTACATCTGGGCCATTAAGCTCGTCAGTGTTACAGCAACTGTACTATTTAAGCTATCTAGGATCTTTGAAGACAGCAACTACAGAAACTTGTTGCAAAAATGGGGCATTAAATAAGAAGCAGTCTAACATTCCATTTGCGTTTGGAGCAAAATCAATCCAAACATATGGCTTCTTCTAACTTCTTTTTCTATATTTTCTATTATTAAATTCTGATAATGATGTTACTATTGTGAACTTATTTTGTCTATCAGTAGAACCTATATATTCAATAGCTTGCTTTCCGTATTGCGAAATAACCTGCGGAATTTCAAAATGCGCTGTTACAGTATCATCTGCACTTCTCATTCCACATCTACACCTTTCAAGAGATTCACAATCTACATCTATGCAATTAATTGCTATCAATAGGTCTTTGATAGGGAATATCCCTCTAAGGAAATACTAATGTAATATAGATAATCTACAGGCAACTATTTCATCCTCTAGCTAATCCATATTCATAGATAAGTTCTAATGGTAACCTCTTAGTCCAGATACAACATCATTACGAATTTGGGATGCAAGTTTCTCTATATACATTATTCTTCTGTTTTATCAGGATTAGTTATTATCCTATGTTTGCAAGTAAAGTTATAACATCTAATACCTTTCAAATAAGTAACTTTTGATTTCAAAGTGGCAATTTCATTACATTTCGCAGATATAGCTTGAGATTTTTCTAGCATGATTTTATCCATCTACTCTCTCAATTCTGAAATCTGCTTTCTAAAATCACCTTCAAGCTCATGATAATCTTTTATATACTTATCACACGTTTTCTATAAATAATCATATTGATCTTGTTTGAGGTCTGTTTTCTTTTGCTCAACATCAACCATTGAAGATTCTGCTTCAGCTTCCACCTATTTCTTCTTGCTTTTAAATGTACAAATGTAGGTAATAACTGCGCCAATACCACCACTACCTATTACTGCTAAGGCCCATTCTAAAATAGACTGTTCCACAATTTTAAAAATTAAAAAGGTAGTCCATAAACTACCTTTTTAATTTATTATTTTTATTAACCTCCTTTAGACTCCAATTCAGACACTCTGTCGTCTAAAGATTTCATAACATTTTCTGCATCTATTGAACCTCCATCTGGGTCAATCTTACCTAGGGCGGTCTCCCAAACAGACTTTAAATCATGCTTCACCCAAAATACATGAGTTGTATGTGAGTTCATTCTTTGTCCAACACATTGTAGACCATCATTAGTGGCAGGAGCGGCATATTCAATAATATATTGATCATAAATAGCACCTACAATAGGAGTTTCGGCTTGACGGATATGGGTCCATTGAGTGTTAGCAGCTGTAGGCAATCTTAAATCTTTAATAATCTAAGAATAAGTACCAAAACTATTTTCTCCTCTTGCTGTTACTTTAATTGGTCCGCTTGTTGTGATTTCTGCAACTTTATCTGCATAATCTTCTACATCGTCATAGAGACTAATTTCAATCTTTTTAAATCTTTGAAATTCGTCTGTTCCAGTTAAAGTAAGTTTCCCACTTCCATTATTAGTAATCTTAATAAGATCTTTTCCCTATTGAAATACATTATTTTTCTTAATAAGACTTTCTAAATCATCAGCGATTGATTTTGCTGTAGCAGAATCGGAAACTGTAAATTCTACCCAGAAAGGTATTCCTTTCTAAACCCAAGGAGTTGAGTAAATATAAGGTTCCGCACCTTCTACTCCTAGATATACATCAAATCTACAATAATTCTTACTGCCCTCTTTGGGTTTTAAAGTATCCAGTAATGTAGAAAAGTCAACTTCTGCAGAACATTTTACAGCTTCTTTACCTTCTGCTTTTCTAATTGCTAATACATTATCTTTTACAAGAATAAAGTCTCTTTTTATTTTGAGTACTGCTTTTTCTTTACCATCTACTTTATAATTAGTTACTCCTTCAAAAAGAGTTTTCCCAGAGTCTGGGTCTACATTGTAGTTAATAATCGTCTAAGTTTGAAAATTTAAACCTGTTGCCATATTTAATTAAATTTTAATTAGCCTTGTTGAGGGGCTGGTTGCTATTGCCCAGTTGGTCTAGCAATAGATTGAGTCATCTAGATATTATTGCCTAGTCTAGGATCGTTTACACGTTCCATTACTAAGTGTACCAACTCGTTTATAATCTCTTGGTTTACATAATCTGGGAACTCCATGATTTGAGAAGTGTCTTCTGTTAAGTCTATCTGTTCTTGAGTTAGACGGATAAACTGTGGACACTTAACATAATCAATCTACACTTCTACTAATTGGAATAAACTGTCATCCTTACCGTATCTAATTTCACAACGAACATTGGAAGTATTTCCAGCTCTAAGGGCAATTGGTTTCTCTACCAACGATACTTGCTATTCTCCTTTCGTAGTCTTTAGCTTAAATGTTCTCTGGAAGTTAGAATTTTGAGTTTCTATATTTGTTCCACCAGTAGTTCCTGCATCAATATCATTATCCTCCCATTCTCCTCCAGAAGCGGAAGTAACCTGATAAATTCCATTCATATCAATACCAACTTCTTCAAGACCTGTTCCAGTAGCAACCTTTGTACGAGGGTCTGTAGGTAATACCTATTGTTGGTTTAAATTATGAATATAATAGTATGGACGCATAGGCGAAGGTCTATTATAAATATCAGTAATGATTTGACTCCAAGAATCAGCAGTTAATCTTGTTGCAGGGATTTCAATATATGAGCCTGCATCCCAGCAATCTTTTTGTTTAGCAACATAATAAATGCAAACACAATTCAACATATGCAAATAATCAATAGGCATATATACTTCATAGGTAGCTCCATGTAAAGATTGGATTGAGCGATGTGCTTTACTTAAATAAGAAGAAGCCTAACCAGTATATCCTTCTTCCGGAGAATCTTGGTTTCCAGTAACTGCTTTAATATTTTGAATAGCACTATCTTTTTGTGATCCTCCAGTTCTACCTGCAAGTTCTACCTTGTGAGGAGTCAAGAAAGTCGTGGCTTTCAAGACTCTCAGGTCATCAGTAGTTTGCTAATTAATATCATATACATTGTATACTTTATTAATGTACTAGTTTATAGCCTTATTGAATAAGTAATTAAACTCATAAAGCTTTAGTGAAGGTGCTTGAATTTTACTAAGTTCTATTAGCGTAGCTTCAAAAACCTGTCTTGCGGTCATTTCGCATTATATTAAAATATTGATAATTAATCTTCAAACATATCAGGATATGTGTCTTTTCTAATTAAGGCTAAGGTTTTGGCGTTTCTAGATAATTTCATCCATTCTACAACTGCATTATCTGTAGCTCCTAATGCTACTTTACCATCTTCTCCATAAACAAAGAGTCCATCCTTTTTAAGAATAACTCCCTTTTCACGAGCTTCTATAAACAGCATACGAAGTTGAATATCTCCTCCAGTGTAGCAATTAATAATTTTCTCTGGAGTTTTCTCAGCTATAGACAATAGATAGTCTTCAACATCAGCGTTTGGCTGATTTTTCATATCTCTACCTAATACCTTAGCAACGAGCAATCTTCCTTCATATCCACGCTCATCATTCATGATATAATTAGAAGCCTCTACAATGAGTTTACGTCTAGTAACTCTACGTTGAGCTTCAAATCCAGGTCTATCTACATAAAGCTCTGCAGTTCCATATCTAGGTCTTTTAGACCGTGGGTCTACAGTTCCGTCAATTAGATAGTCTCCTTTATCATTTTTTGCAAATCTGTCTGGAGCGATGAGGTCACAATTTTTAATTGCTTCCCAAACAGCGTTCTCATAGACATCATCCAAATTAAAAGTTTTGCCATCTTCTATTACAAACAACTCTGTCTCTGGAATATAAGCAGCTAATCCTTTTGACTCTTTTTCAATTTCTTCTGGTGTTAAAATAATATCTCCTTGAGAGTTAACTCTTTTAACACAATCTGCATATCTGCCACGAGAATCTTTTTGAGGTTGAATATAATATTTCTGTCCTACTTTACCAAACACACTTCTTAATACAACGATGTTACTCTTTAAATCACCGTCTTGTACTTCATTAACCTTTTTTGCCATAATTCATTTTCATATTTTAAAGAATTAGGTAGGGAAGCACCTCGTTCCCTACCTTATCTAATTTCTATTTAATCTTATCTTATTTAAAATTACTCTTTACAACGAAGAATAAATGAACGGTATGGGTTGAACACTGCGATACCAGCGTATCCGTGGATAGTCATCATACTTCCAGCAACAGGAGTAGAAACTACACCGCTGTCACCACCTGAACGTCCACCTACACCAAGTACTTCGTTAAAGATGTAGTCTTTTCCTTTCAGAGAGTACATAGCTACAGGAGGTTGAGTAGAAGTCTTACCAGTTGTAAGGTCAATACATAGAGCGTATGGTTCTAAGAACTCTCTACTTAATGTTCTATCAACTTTAAATGATACAACATTTCCGCCCCATTCATAAGCATCAAATGTAGCACCTACTTTGATGTATTTTCCTTCTCCACCTCTAGACCACAAGTAAGCTCCATCAGTCTTACGAGTTGCTAGATAATCTCCAAGAACTCTCTGTACAATTCCCCACATTCTTTCGTTTACCATGAATACAAAGTGGTTTCCATTAGGCTTCTCAGCTTTTTCAACCATCGTAGAAATGATAGTGTGGAATGTATTAATAGTTACTCTATTAGCAGCATATTTAGAAGCAAATCTTTCGATTTGGGGAATCATACCGTCACCAATAGGAATTGGACGTCCAGTACCTCTATCAGAAATAGTAGCTTTACCATCTACCCCAATATTTCCTTTAGCTAATAGAATCATATTTTCACGAGCATACAAGAAGTTTTCAATTAGATTCTTCTTCATAGGCTCAAGTTTATAAATCTTTTCAGTTAGGCATCCTTGATTTTCTCCTTTACCAACCTTAATGAAAGTATCTTCCATCAACGCATATTTAGAAGAGTAGCTATCATCAACACGAATAGTTGTCATATAGTTTCTCATCTTTTCGACATTGGATTGATACTTAACAAAACCAGTGTCATGCAATTCTGGCTTAGCATTACCGATGAAACGAGTTGTATCACCTATCTAACATCCATCTTTGTCTAGGATTGATGAATAGTCATCGTCGATGAGTCTTACCATTACAGACCACATATTGTCAGCCTTTCTAGTAGGACGAGATACAACAAAACATTGCTGTCCAGTCTTCTCAATTTTGAAAATTTCGTGTAACTGATAATAGTTTTCAGGGAAAATCATTTCAATTTCAGAGCCATCAGCTCCATCTTCAACAGGCACTGCTGCGAAGGGGATTCTCTTAATGTAATTAGTTTCTACTTCCCATTCAAAATAAGTAGAATCAATATTCTGGAATCCAGTTGCTTTCTTGGTATCTCCATAGAAAATATTTCTTAGAGCCTCTGTCAAGAAAGTTGCAGTTAATTCTGGATAAAGACGAGATACAACGCCTAAACGGTGAGGTCTTTCTCCTAAGAATTTACTAAAATCTTCATAAGTTCTAGTTTCCAATCGTATTATCCTAGAGACGTTTAATCTCTAGTTCTCATAGTTTATCATCCTATGAGTTTAGACTATATCATCATCCTTTCGGATGTTCTGCACTCGTGTTAAATATCAAATAATTTATAAGACATTTGTGGGACGTTTTTGATAATAATATCCCTTACTATTTCTAAAAACTTTTTTCCCTACTCCTAACTACAATAAAGATAATACTAATCTTTCTCCTAATTAGCTGTCTAAATATTCCAATATACATTATACTTATCAATAAAATACTAGCGTATTAGAGCATTTTCTTCAAAAGACAGAAACGTATATAGCCGTAACATATATGGTCCAGGAGATCCGTTTTTTTGTTTTCTTCTTGTTAAGCTGCCATCATCCATCCACCACAAAGCTATACTTAGCGGAGTTAAATATTCCAACACCTCTTTAGTTATAGTTTTCTTATTGTTTGGATATAAAAGCTATCTAATTGGGATAAAATGTTTACTCTATTTTTTAAATTTACAAGTAATAAAAACATCCCCAGATCTCCACTATCTATTGCTGTTTAAAGAAGCTCTTTTTCTTTCGAACAGTTGGACATTAATATCTTTCCCCCCTACTACAGAGTGTAATAGTTTCGCTTTGTAGATACAATACTCTAACTATTCTTTACAATGTTCTATATATATTCTTCCTTTAGGGTCTATATATCCATCACCTAGAAGTAGTCCAATCAAAATGGACTTATTTAAATCATTTAGTTTCATAATATTGATATTTATTAGTCGTTGAACTTTCCAATCAAAATGGCTTAGCTGCTGATTACCCAAATTGGCTGAGGGGCTTCCAGCAATTCACAGAATTTTTCAATTAATATTTCTATTAAAAGGGGCGAACGCCACCCATCGTAGGGCGATTAGTTACAAAACTCGCTACAAGCATAATTATTCTTTTTAAATGTTAATAAATCTTAATACCAATCTTCATCATCTATAAACACATCGTCTGTGGTTTTCTTTTGTGAAGCGGGTTTGTTGAACACCAATTTAGGCTTAGGTTTTCCCTATAAATCCACCTTGGCTTGCTCATAACCTCTTCTATAGTTATCCTGAATCTGTTTGTTTAATTCTTCTACTATTTTATCCTCATTAAGAATCCAAAATGCGGCTTTAGTAAACAAAGCTGGATCATTCATAGCTCTACCAAACGCACTCAACCCCTAATCATCTATGTCTAGCATAAACGAGGATAAATCTTCTATATCATCACCAGATAGTTGCAAAGGTTGTCCTGCAAAAGAATTTAAGTCTTTAATTTGACCTTTGATTGAGTCAGCAAATTTATTATATGCAGCCTCTTCTCTAGCAGCTTTCTCACTAGCTATCTGAGCTTCTTCATCTTCCTGAAGTCTTATATATTCTTTACGAAGACCTTCTACTGTTTTCATGAATAAACCTTCATTTTGTTTAGCTAATTCAAGTGCTTGATTGATTTCCTCATCAGAAATATCGGACCCAATTTTATGTAATAAATCCAACGCATAAACCTCATCATCAGAAAGATCATCGACTCTATATCGTTTAGTTGGTTCAACTTCTGGCTGTAAAGACTAGATATACTCCTCTGGAGTCATTCCACTCTCTCTAATTGTGTTAATAAGCTACAATTCAGATTCATCGAAGTCCTACTGTTCTGGTTCTTGGTCAATCAAGATATTAATCTATTCTTCTCTGCTTAATGAGTCCCAAGCTCTTTCTACAATAGCACCAGTTTCATCTTCGAATTTAATTTTTCCTGGGTCAGTAATACCTTTAAGACGTAGTACTTCAGTTGTTAAATCTTCATCTTGCTATCCAGAAGGTGTTCCGCCATTAGAAGGCTGGTTGCTATCACCATCTTCTGGTTTTGTTTGTTCAAAGGAATCACCTTCAAACTCGTCGTCGTCAAAAATCACTTCATCAAAATTTTCCATATACATAATCATTTTTTAGTTAATCATACAATATATATGTATTGATTAGGTAGGCAGCAATTAAAACATAATTAAATGTTAAACTCCTGTAATAAAAAATTATAATTTCATAATAAACACCAGAGAATAAGAACGAGGTTCTATTTTTATAGGTTTATTTAGCCATTCTGAATCTTCTAAAGTTTCCTCCTCACTCGTAGCAGAAGATAAAGAAACTCCCCCTTCAGTATTCAAAGAAATAGAATGAGTATGGTTTCCCCCTGTAGCGTTTCCTCCCTGGGTCCTTATATTTGATACTCCATCAACAGTTCCGGTTTCTGAAGTTACCCCTTCTCCGGTTACAGATGTGACAAATGTTTTCTAAACAGATTCTATTCCCCAGTTATAATCTGAATAGTCTAAAGATACTGTTAAATCTCCAGAACTTCCTGTGATTCCTGATAGGTCTCCTAGATTATGTGTATGAGGTTTGTGAGGATGGCTATGTTTTGGAAGATGTTCCTAAGTAATTATGAATTCATTGTTCTCATTCAACTCAGATTCATTGTCTCCTATCTAATCTATTGCAGACACAGCTTTAATAAATTTTCCCACTAGGTTAGGAGTCCCATTATTTCCATCACATACAGCCCATCCTTCTGGAATTTCTGATTGACCATTATACATAGCAATAGTCCCACTCGGAACTGCTAACTTAATTAGTTCTTTAATCCATTCAACATTCGGAACTGCTTTATTATATTTTTCGTCCTAAAAATCTTCTGGAATTTCAACAGATTCATCGTATTTAGGATAATCACATCTCTTCTTAAAAACTGAATCGTATAGTTTTGAGTTTAGTCCAATAAAATTATCAGAATATATACCAACCTAGACTTCCTCCTATTTCTCTGGACATTTTTTTAACCCTTCAAACTCTTGCTCATTTATTACTCCTATCCTAGTGTGAATTGTATCATCTGGCTTTTCCTCAGCCTCCTCTTCTGGGATAACAGTCCTAGATCTATCCAAGACGTCAATATTATTCTACTATATCTTTATAAGAGGAACATTAGACTAACATATAAAGGAACCTGGGACATTTGCAACAAATTCTTCTTTTATTGCAGAATCTACAGAAATCATTATAAACTAGCTCTCTACAGAATTTATATTACATTCTATAAGCTACCTCTTGTTAGAAACTTCCTAACTATCCTCTTCACCATCAATCTACTCTGTCTAAGTATTTAATGGGACTAGTACATATACCTTACCTCCAGCAGTAAAAGTATTCTTATATTTTAGTCTACACAAAACCTAATCATCTTCATCATCTACACTTTCTACCAACTAGATTATGTTTCCATTAATACTATATATTATAGCTTCCTCTAATTTTTGAGTTTGATCAATGGCTACATCCATTTCCCTCCATATAATAGAATCTACTTCTAAGATAGATTTACCATCCTTCATATATAACCTATAGCCACTACTGGATGTAGCATTATTAGACTATATATAGGTTCCTGGCAACATATTTATATCTAGATACGACTTTAACTAGGTGCCTAACTATAGTACATCCTACTCATCTATTCTAAATAAGATACCAGGACTAGAGACAATCATATTAGAATCATCCTTATATATCTTTAAGTCCTTAACAGTAATTTCGTCAAAGTAAGTATTTTTTTCTTCGTCAGAAGATGCCGCTGACGATGCTATGTATTCAGATAACTACCCATCTTTAGCTATGTATAATTTATTTTCTCCAATTATAAATATGAGTCCAGCTTTCACACCTGCTTCCTAAGCATCCTCTAAAGTTTCATAATATAATCCAGCATTTACTAAGGCTGTATACTTTTGGTCAGCGGTTACTTCTTTTTGTTCTGTTAGGAATGATACATAGGTAGTCCCAACTTCTCCAGCTATATTAACCTTAGTTCCATCAATAGAGACCCATACTTCGTTTCCTTCATCGGTAGGAACTAAATAAACTCCATTACTAGAAATATCATCTGAGCTAGAGGCCACTTTTAGTATGTCCGCTCCAGCAGATGCTAATTTTCCATTTTTGATTACGTCTATGAATTTTCCTCCCCACTGAACTTTTAAATCTCCTTTTGTTTTAATTATAAAATTAGAATCGGTAGAACCAATAGTATTATAGGTTTTACCGAACATATTGGTTTTACCTTCTCCCATGTTATTTTATTGTTAATACTTGTCTTCTATTTCTATTAGAATAACTTATATGAACCCAATCTAAGTTATGCTCATCTATTAGCTAGTCAAATGGTAATTTTAGTTTTTGGGCTAAATCGAATAGCTTTTTATTTTCCGCCTTAGTATCTTCAATAGTTCTTATATCGGCAGCCTATCCAGTCATGTGCTGACTATTACTAGCTCCTCCTACAGCCTTGTTTAGGGCTGGACATCTATATCCACTAGTAACAACGATTGGCTTCCCATATGCCTCTCTAAGAGGGTCTAGAACATTTTCTATAAGAGCTATCAAATTTTGCTCCTATTCTTTAGACGGAACATTTTTAATTCCCTTCTACTAAGCAGTAGTGCTCTTTGTTAGTTCTTTGATAGTAAAAAATTTCATAAGATTATATGTTTATATGTTTATAGTAATATATAGTCATAACTAGTGGTTTATCAAAACAAAAATAGGAGAACTTCCCAACTTAGGGAAATCCTCCTACTAATTATATATAGTTATCTAATCCAGTTTCTCAACTATGCTTTAAATAACTTTTTTGCTAATTGACCACTTAGATAAGCAGCTTTCTCGGAATATGGGTCAATACCAAACTCTTTACATATATGCATTTCAACATGATTCTTTTCATGGTTATAAGTATCTATAAATTCCTCAGCGGAATCAGGTCTATTTATAACTATGATGCTTTTGTGTTCTTCTTGGTTAGTAAACGTAAAACCTGAATTTTCGTAATCCTCTATCCTAGAAGCTGCCCTATGTAAAACATCGTCTGGACATCCCAAATCCTCTAATCTACTCAAAATGTATTGAACATTGGGATTTTCTACAATTATGCAAACTTCTATATCCCAATCATATTTCTCAAACAATACTCTGAAATGTGTCATATCACATCCTCCCAGTCTACCATAGTTCCGTTAGCTACCATAGTAGCATACCATCTTCTCATAGTAGTACCATCTCCAGCGTCTTCATCGTCTATGGTATCTTTAATGTAAAGAGCAAAATGCCTTTCATCTGTTATACTACTTCCGTAATAATCAGCCTTACACATATTGCCAACAAATACATAATCATAGCCAACATTATTTTCTAGTTTAATGTTATTCTACGTTAATACCTTATCAATGTATTCTTTGGATACTGGCTCTAGGGATTTTCCTCCCTTTTTCATAAAAGAAATAGCGTATGAACACAAAGCCTTATTGAAATGCCAACCGTAGTTTTGTAAGTACTTACGCATATACTTTGGCATATCGTCATACATATCCAAAGCTGCTCTCATATCAATAGTATCTTGGGTAGTCCTCGTCGTCGTAGTCAGAATCTCTCATTCCTCCACGTCTACGTTTTCCGTATCTTTCCATGTAGTGTTCACCAGATTTACTTTCTAGTTCTGATAAACAATGCATCAATTTCTTTCCATGCTTAACGATTTGTTCAGCACAATCTGAAAGATGCTCAAATTTTGACTCCTGAATTTCAATTATTGTTGCCATGTTGTTCCTATTTTAAAGATGTTTTAATAAATTCTCTGAACATTTCTTTAAGAGAGTTTATTTCTTCCCTTAAAGCCTTATTCTCCTATTCTTGTCTTTGTTTCTCAACTATTTCTGGATTTAATTGCGATAGAATTTCGTCACATCCTTTAATAATACTCTAATGTGTTTCGATACTATTAATTATATCCAGGCTTCTTTGCTTCATCGAAGAAACTTCACTATTCATTGCTTCTTTGTTGCAGGAAACCACAATATTGTTTCCGAAATCCGCAATGTCTCCCATTGCAGGTAATTTCTAGAAACTAGCAGATGTGCCGTTTATTTCGGCCGTAATATCCACTATCATTTCCTGGTTATATATTCCTGGGTTTCCATACTTTGGAATTGGTACGGATACGTTAGTAACCTTACCAATTTCCAGAGTAGGAACAGAATCTTTATGCAAGATAAATAGCTAATTACTATTCCTTAAATTCTAAAATGCCATTATACAATCCCTGTTAATAATTGTAATGTATTAGTGCTATGTTCAAACCAACACAAGTAAATACCTGTTCCCGGTATCTGAGACACAGTTATATCTGCTCCGTTATAACCAGTCAATTTCTGAGCGTTACCTCCACCACTGGTGAATACAATAGGTAAAGTCGTAGTAGTTCCTGCTGGTATAGCCTAGTTAAGTCTTACTATTAATAATCCTCTAAAAGGCGCACCTATGTTACGGTGATTGTTAAAATCAAACTGTACTTCGTTAGCCGTAACTGTTACAGATAAGCTACTAATTGCTGGTATTCCTCCTCTATTTACGTTAATATAAGTAGGTAATAACATAGTTACCTCCTTTCTTAACCCCAAAGAGAGTTACCACAGCATCCGTTATTCCATCCTGCATAAGCACCAAGAGCATATCCGTTAAACACGGCTTGAGTTGGTACAGCAGTAGCACAACTGTATGGTAATGTTACAGTTTCAGGAAGTTTACACTTGATTCCATTTACATCACCTTGTAGAGCATTTACAGCAGCAACAATAGGAGTAGTAGCTTGACTTATCATTTGTCCAAATGCAGCAGTCTATTGGGCATTGTTAATAACAGCAGCCTATTGACTATTCTTCTCACGTAGAGCATCAATCTTATCTAGCAGAGCTTGATTCTACATTGCGTCAAGCTTAGCTATAATCTGATTAGTGTTTGCAGTACCTGTGTCTCTAATAGTATTTTGAAGAGAGCAAGTCTAAGTCTGAGTTGCATAGGCATTATCACAAAATCCTCTTTCTACAGCACGTCCTACTGAATCTACACTATTAGTAATCTGATAAGTCTGTCTTTCATTTGCTAATTGATTTTGGTAGCCCTGTTCGATAATAGCTTTCTGTGTGTTGCAGCAGCAGTTATTAATTGCCTGAATAACATCACAGTTACCTCTTTCTACAGCGTTGATAACTCTTTCAGAAGTATAACCAACTTGTCCTCCTACTGTGGCAATTGCATTTTGAATATTGCAGCAGCAGTCTTTCAATACTCCGAAGTCGCAGTTCAGATTAGTAGCAAGTTGACCAAGAGCAGCAGAGTTACCTTTGATTGCGTCCATTAACAGCTGAGTGTTCTAGTTAGTATTCATCTACTCACGTAGACCAGCTAACTGACCTTGAATTTCAGCAGATTGTAAGTTCTGGCAGTTGTTACCATCTCCAAACTCTCCTCTGTTCATCCAACGCATCATCCACATCCAAACTAAGTACATAAATGGATTATTCCACATTCCGTTTCCAAATCCTCCCATACCACCGTTCATCATAGCCATCCAAGGCAGCATCTAGTTAGTACTATTTTCCTAACCGTCAGGTACGATATAAGTTCTTGTATCACTCATAGTTTACGATTTAAATGTTAATAATTAAGTTTATTTGTTCTAGAACTACACTATAATATACATTTCTATGAGTGATATTGAACAATGCTAAAAACAAAATCGGGAATCTTAAACAGCTACATTATGTTGTCATAATATAAACTATTCAAGACTCCCGATTTCTAACTCACTGCTGAGTTAATTCTTACTATTTAAAAATATATCTAAGTCACTCTTCATCCAATGAAGCTCTTTAAAACCTTCCTATTTGATTCCTTTCGGAATGAATCCATCTCTAACATAGTTATCAAAAGTAGCTCTACTAACACCAAGATAATCACAAGCCTAAACTTTACTCATTCTATAATCTGGATTAGCGATATTTGATAACACAGAAATAATTTTACTCTGCTGTTCCATTGTAATATTACAATTATCAGAGTCAATATCATCTATGAATTTCTATAGCAAAGTTCTTATTATAGATTTCAACATTTGCATTTAATTTTTAAATATATAAATAGTATTGTAAACATAACAAGAAGTACAAAATACATTCTCATCATATTTAGATCGGAAAGTGGTATTTTAACTATATCATCTATTAAAGCAATAATGTTTGATAACAATACATAATGAATAGGTACTCTATGCCAAGAACAAAATTGGAATATGTAAGATTGTAGATATAGAGTAATAATAAAACATATTGAAAATCCTCCAAACACATTTAAATAGTAATGAGGTAACTCATAATAATTCAATACTACAAATACAGTTTCCATTAATGCTAAAATAAATGGAATATATTTTAAAACATAAATAAGGATTTTATAAAGATGTTTACTTACACTTTTTTCCTGCTTTTCCACCTTTTCCGAAACCTCCCTTAGTACTAGATACTTTTCTTCTTCCCATAATTGTTATTCCTCTGTTGAAAAGTGTTTCAATATAGAATCTATTACTGTATCTATATATGCAACAAATTTATCTCTATTAGGTTCTGCAACATTAAAGTTAGTAGAAACCATAGATGTATCGGCTGGTTTAAAATATCCACAGTCTCCTAGATATTCTGATAATTCCCCAGAAACTGTTACAGAAAAATTTATATTAATAGCCCCACTTACATCTTTGCTAGCAGTTCCCTCCATTACCCAGCTATCAACTGTATCTGTAATTTTATAAGTCTCATTCTATTTTACAATTTCCATAATTACCCGTTTATAAATAAATCAAATATAATCTCCATTAGGTCGGCAGCCTTAATAATGTTTCCATTAATTTCTACATCATTTCCAGAATTAACATCTAAAATGTCTGAGTACTCATCTAATGATAAAGTATCATCTGGTATATCTGAGACTTCTTCTAATCCCTTTTGAATAAGATATTCCTAATATTCAGAATTAGTCTTATTATTTAGCTCGTTAAATCTAGCATCCTCTTCTGGTGTTCTATCAGCTTTTTCAGACAGCTCTCTTAATTCATCTGTAATAATCTGATTGGCAAACTCTTGAGCATCGGCATCAAATTGTTTCTTAATTTTATTGTAAGCCATTCTAATTCGCATAATCTTTACTTTTAACTCTTTTGGGAGTTCCTTATCACCATCCTTAAGAATAACCTTGGTGATTACATTTTGTTTTGTCAACACATCATTTAAAGTCATAAATCATTAATTTTAAATACATTCTATTATACTATATAAATTTTAATTTGACAACATATTTATGTTAATAAATATTAAATATATCTACCAACAATCATCAAATAAAACCTCGCTACCGGTTTATTGTCATTTGATGTAGTAGTTGTTCCTAGCTCTCCGTTTTTCCAGGAATCATTCTCTTTGTTCTGCTAACTAAACTTTCTTATATATACATTTCCTGTTGTGCCACTTATACCACAGATAGTCATATAATCTCCCATTCCTGCACTCCTACCAGATATAGTGCCATCCCCAGCCGATATGGCAGTAGAACCATCAAAAATTCTTACCGTGGAACAAAAAGCTGCATAAGGTTCACAATGTGGAATACTTATTATCAAGTTACCATTAGAACCTGCGTTATTGGTAGTAAAAGATATACTACAACATCCACCCTTTTTTGTAGAATACCAATAAGTGGAACCTGGAGTACTTCTATATATCTCACCACACCACACTATGACTGGATTTGAATAGGTTCCAGTAAACGAATATGAGCTTGCAGACGGAGATCCAGCATTTAGGTATATAGGCTAGGCAGCCGATCCCACAGTACTAGTATAACTACTAAGCGTATTAGAACCACTATAATAAGCTAATTTACCAGAAGTTCCTGAGTTTACTGTAGCATTTAAGTAATATGCCATAACAGTAGGAACACCGGCATTCATATATATACCTCTATTGCTAGCACCTACACTTGAAGAATATGCTGCTACTGTTGTAGCTGAGCTATAATAAGCTAATTTACCAGAAGTTCCTGAGTTTAGATTTGAACTAAGAGAATAAGTCATTGCAGTTACAGTACCTCCAGTCACATATACGCCCTTAGTTGCTGAACCTGCGTTACCCTTGGCAAAATCTCCCAGACCTTTATAAGAACCTCCTGCTAGTAACACATAACTGTTGCTATTTACTGAATTATGATAGAACCCTCCTCCTGCCCTGATTAACCCAGAAGACCAAGATGCCCCAGTAACATGGAGCTTATACGTCCCATTATTTGGACTAGTAGCCCCAGCAGTTAAACCTCCATTTGTAACTAGATAGCCGTCAGTTCTTATCTATCCAGTATTCTGATAAACCGATTTACTCCCAAAGGTTCTAATCCAAATACTGTCGGACATATACCATCCACCACCATAAGTCTGAGAATACCATCCCGTAGCTCCAGTACTTCTAAACCAATTTGAAGTATAGGCAGTACTAAACGTAGGTGAAGTACTTGTACTAGAAGAAGTAGATACTGCTATGTTAGCCCAATATCTTGTTCCAGTCCAGAATCCACTATCATTTGTCAAATGACTAGTGTGAGTCGGAACATTAACTGTTATTGCAGAACTTCCGTTATACGTTTTAGAAGAAAATTTTCCTGCAGAAAATGTTAGGGTATTGGCAACCTTTGCAGCCGTATTAACTATAGTTATTCCAGCCATAGGAACATAACTATCAGAAGGAAGAGACTGTGCTGTGGTAGTACTACCAGTATAAAATGTTCCAAGAGTAGCAGCCTCGGCACCTGTTCTCCAGGTCTTAGCTAGAACTCTATAGTTATAGACGTTATACTAACCACTTGGATTGCACCATAGCTAACATAATCCGCTACTATTATTATAGTATAATCTGAATCTATCTAGTGGTATATTTCCTACAACTTCAGCCAGGTAAGCAGATATATTCTTTGCGGTTCCAGTTCCATTCTATCTTAATCTAAAAGATATTATTCCCCACTACTAATTATAAGCTGAGTGCACAAGAAGATTAATGTCAACATCATTATACTAGTTATTTAATGTTATGTCCCATACTTTTCTCCAATACGACGAAAGTCCAGACGTGGCACTTGTAACATATCCATCTTTTAGTATATAATTTAGATGCCATCCATCTAGCATATCAGCATTTAGGTTAGAAACAACAGTAGTAGAAGATACTGTGAAAGGAGATGTTCCAGTCGCTACTGTAAATTTCTACTACGTGCTAAAAGTTTTAATTCCACTAACTGTCTAGTTTGTAGCAAGAGTTACATATCTACCATCTAGAGTAGAAGAATAGTTATTATTATCTAGTATAGTAACCCAATTACTCCAAGCCTGTGAAGTCACATCTCTTTTACTTCTGTAGTACAAATGTCCAGGATTACTATCCACAGTCCACTAAAACAAAAGTTCTCCATAACCACTCCCACCAATATTCAAAACATTACCGAAGTTTACTGGATAACCATTATTATAAACTTTGTATAACCTAAGTCCGCTCTATCCAACAGTAGTTCCAGATATAGCTGTCCTATCTCCTAGGTTATTTAATACGTTAGAAGTAGTAGCAAAGGGAACTGTTAAGTTATTAGTAGTACCATTTTTAGTCCAAGTTACATAGTTTCCATTAGTTCCAAGAGATGTTACGAAATTAGCTGGATTTACATATGCAGTATAATTTAGTTCATCTAGTATTCTTACCCACTTTCCATTTGCCAAAGCTCCTGCGGCTACTCTTTTATAATACAAACTGTTGGCATTGAATGGGACGGCTAAATCAGTATAATATCCAGAGCTATTTGCATGATTAAATCTTAGGATATGCCACCATGCTGTAGTAGGAGTATTATTTACTTTCACAGCAGTTCCGGCAGTTCCATTAATATTAAAATAGTTTAATCCATTCCATCCGTAATCCATCCTACTATTAGAAGCTAAATACTAAGCTGTGGTAGCTGTTGCTGCATTACCAGTAATCGAGATTCTCCAAGTACCACTTGCTCCTCCACCAGTCTTAGTTACAGTATAAATAGTGTAATTTCTGTGAGTTAATACTCTAGTCCAAGCAGAAGTATAACCACTTCCGTTGCTTGTATAGAATAACATTTCATTAGCAGCAGGATTACTTACTCCTGAGTTATTATGTGGAGTTATATATAACTACGTCTTGTTCGTATCACTAGCTCCCCATTGGAATATAGCAGTTCCAGCAAGGGGAATATTCACTCCTGTATCTGTTGTTATGTATCCATTATTAGCATAAACCCAAGAACCTCTTTCTGCATACGCTACGAACGCTTTATTTACGAAATTAGAAGAGTACGTATCAGCTGTATACGCAGTTCCTTGAGAGCCATGTCCTGCTGTTTTCTTACCTCCAACGTAGCGTCCGTCTATAGAGCCAGTTTGATATGTAGTAGTAATTGTGACATTCTAGCTTCCATTAACAGAAGCACTGCCGGTCACAGCTCCAGATAATGTGATTGTTCTAGTTGCTCCCCAATAAGCAGTAGTAATGTTAGCAGTACCATTAAATGAAGTACCATTAATAGTTCTAGCCGTCTACAATTTAGTTGCGGTAGCTGCATTTCCAGTAATAGAAACTCCAAGAGTTGTACTACAAGCTGTAGGAGTTCCAGCATTTAAATATATGGGAAGAGTTGCAGAACCCTTTGTGGCTGTACCAATCTTTAAAACTATTCCAGTATAATTTGCACTATCTACTACAGTTTTCCAAGATTTAGTGTTAAGTGTGGAATCAGTACTATTTCTCCAATACAAGCTACCACTATAATAAGAGTAGAATTGCATATATCTAGTACTTCCACTTCCAGTATTGAATTGAACAAGATGTCCAGATGCTCCAGGATAAGTTACATTCCAATTACCGCTTAAGTTATTATTGCTAGATAACTCAGTTGTAGTTGGAATAGAACTTGCTATAGTCTAACTTCCCCTAGCTCTAAAGAATGATGTTTCGTGATAACCATCCAATAGGTCGGAATTAAGATTCGTAACTACTGTCTTACTAGTTACCTTTAGGGGAGCAGTTCCATCAGCTATATTTGAAATTAGCTAAGTTCCAGTTATTGAAGCCTTGACTATCAAAGGACCAGTCATAGTATCTCCAGTAACATTTACATAGCGTTCATCTGATTCTGTCTTTGTGTAATAATTTTCAGCAATAGCAACAGCCTTTCCGTCTAATCTGAGAACCCCTTTACTTATAAATAAACCTACAGTCCCGCTCCACGGTTCTGTACTAGTAGGATATGGAAGAATACAAATAGAACCAGTTCCACCTCCCCCAGTATTATGCTGCCCAATAGATGGGTTATAAGTTCCCTAAGATGTTCCTCCTTTTAACCATTTAACAACTGTCGTATAATTACTTGCACTATTCTAATTCTAAGTAATAGTAGCATTATTAGCTAGAATAGGACCAGTAGAAAATGTTTTCACCCCAGTAATGGCCTAAGCTGTATCTAGGGTTACAAACTTGTTATCTATAATTGAATAAAATTGAGTCTTACTTATTCTCCTGATAAATGTATCAGAAGTATTTCTCACATATACAGAACCAATATCTGTTAATGCTTCATCTGAAATTGCAGAGTTAAAGTAGGTAGCATATATATGCTAGCTAGCATTTCTCTAGACAAGTGTATTGGCTTTGGTTTCGGAAGAGAACTCTATATTTCCTCCATTACTAAGAAGGACTTGTGTAGCACTTCCTTGATACGTGGTTCCTATAAGCTTACCATATCCATCTTTAACCTTTATCATATTATTCTCTTAAATTTAAATGTATAAGTGTAAGCCTTTCCAATACCAGAACTTGCACCTATCTATAATTTTAAAACTCCAGAACTCTGCATAACAGTTCTTAAGTAGATTGTTTTTCCATATAAATGACCAGAGCGATGTAATATAATTTCATCTGTCTCTGTATCATTAGTACCATCTTTGTACCAACTCATTACACCAGAACTGTAGCAATTGTACATAGTCCCAGTACCATCATTAGCATTAACTTGAACCTATACTATATAGGTACCATTTGCAGGAAGATTTGTGGAAGTAATACCAGTATCCATCCATGCCTGTGTGACATTTAATGATTTTGTGATAGTGGTAAGGTTATTAGACAGCTCATCAGTTTTTAACATAAAGTCTGATACTAATTTGTGTCCCCCACCTCCTAGTAGCACATATGAATCAGAAGAACCATTTTTATAATATCCATTAGCATGTAAAATCCCATTATCATATATTTGTAATATATTATTCCACGAGGTTCCAGTATTAGTAGACTGCTAAAAATTAAAAACAGAAGTATTAGATGTGGAATCATCTGTTATAGATATCCTCTACTAATAAGTTCCATTATTCCAATGAATACTATGAATTCCATTAAACTGTATATTAGAGCCAAAAGTTTTAGTTCCCGTAATAGTCTAAGCTGTATTTAGAGTAACATAGTTAGCTAATGATTGATGTTCTGTAAGAACGGGCTTTCCACCTGAATATAATTTATTAGCCCATAGACTACCAGTACTAGGTTGTGCATATATAGTAGTAGTAGTATAAACCTACTGAGTAACATTAGCACTTAAATCAGAAGGAGTATTTGTATTGGTATAACCTAAGATTACAGGTCTAAAATTTGCAGCAGTAGTAGCAGACTGTAATACTTTCTAGTCAGTATTTTGGTCTGTATACCATCTAACCCAGGTCTTCCAAGCAGTAGAGTCATAATATCTAAACCATATTATACCACTAGAAGTAATTAATTTCTAGTAACGATAACCAATAGCATTTCTACCAACATATAACTCAAATGCATCTACACCACTAGGTTTGTTAACTACACTATTACCTCCACCAGCATAGTACCATTTTCCTTCATCTAAGTAATCATCTAGATCTTGATTAGTCAACTACGTATAAATGAATGCCGCAGCCGCAGGTATGGACCAGGTGCCATCTTCCCTTAAAAATCTAATATTAGTTGCAGTATATGAGGGAACAGGCACCAATCCATTATAACCTCCACTTCCAGCAGAAGTATGTTTCTTAAATACTGAGTAGGTAGTATCTGTTCCCTTGAATTTCTCCCCCCTAACGAATATATTTAAGCCCCTAAGGTCGAAAGTTATATCATTGTTCGCGGGAGCAGTTGTGAGAGCTGCAGCCGTTTTAGGATTGTATGCTATCTTCATAAATTATGCCGTTTCGTATTTCTTAGTACTGATGTTATACCAGCTTATTCCAAAACTAATATCTTGTATATCGTCTCCATTAGAGTCTGCCTTTAAATAAACGTCTCCAGACGGTACGAAATTTAAAGTCTTCTTACCAATAGATACTCCACCTATAGTAATAGGTCTCCATGTATCCTTAGATGCAGGGTCATAACCAAGAGCATTAATAACATTCTACTTAGTAAGATATATACTACCAGCACTGGTAACAGATATTGTCTTATTGGTAGAATCCTTGTCTACAATTACTCCTCCTATAGTGGTCGTTGTAGCAGCCACCAAAGATACAGTTCTTGCAACGCTACCGTTATAAGTAGCTCCAGATGCTCCAAAGGTTAAACCGGCTCCTAGTGAGAGAGCATTACTTACTTTCTTAGCCTCTCCTACTACTAGGGTAGACTAAGCTGCCCATATAGGGGCAGAACTTCCATTACTTAGTAATACCTATCCCTGTGTTCCACTTGTAGTCGGAGCATAAATAGTGAAGGTATTAGTACTATTACTATAAACATAGATAGAAGTACCGTTCACTGTATGTTTTACCTGTCCGTTAATATTTGCTTCTACGGCAGTCCAATAAGCCGCAGTATTTAAATCACTTCCAGTTCCATCCTGTATACAAATAAGTAAGTCTCCAGCGGAACAAGTCTATCCAGCATATGTTCCCTAAGACGTTACTCTATAAGTATCTCCAACTTCACATTTAGTTGGGAATCCCTAAACTTCTACTCCAGCAACTGTATGAGTTGTATAATTACCATTACTATAGGTAATAGTTCCCTTATATCTCATAGCGTCATTTGCTGCAAAAGCATTACCAACGTACTCTACTATCTATTGGGTGTTTAATATAGTAGTAGAAGTAGTACCATTAGTAATAGCATCAGAAACACTAGAAGCAATAGGTAAATCGGCAGTAGTTATCTCTGCCCATGTAGCATTTCCTCTAAATATCTCCGTAGCTTTTCCGCTAGAAATGGGAACTAGACCCCTCATATTCGGAGTAAACGTAGGTGTAAAATCTTTTCCGTGGGATATAATATGTCCATCCTTGGAAAAGAATAGCTTCACAAAATCCCCAGAAGTAGATTTCGGCAAAGAAAGGTTGCCAGATATTTCAGCATAGGTATTAGCAAAATTTAATAGTGCCATATTATAAATGATTCCATTTTAATATAATTTTATTATCTTCATCTATTCCAAAATCATTCCCCAGAAGTAGATTCCGGTCTTCTGAACCATTATACTAAAAATAGCCTTCTTGGTCTACAACTACAGTCATTCCACTTGTTGGGGCTACTTCAACTATATGTCCTCGACTATCATATTTTACCTTTACTGAAGAAGGAGATTCATTTGCAGTTATGAAATTGGAGTGAGCAAGAATTATATTAGACCCTTGTTTAAATGCCTACAAGCCAGACCCAGCAGGAGTAATAATCTGCTCAATCTTTCTTTCTAGCATATTATCAAGAGTAATAACTTCCTCACCATCTTTAACTAAAACAGCTTCAGCAGTAGTCTAAGGAACGAATATCTAACCATGTTGCTTAAGTTGTTTAATAGTTAGTTCCATGATTATCCTCCTATTACTTGGTCTGAGGAATCTGTTTCGACCATACTGTCATATAAATCTTTAGGAATAGTATAATTAACTACAACCTTAGCACTACCATCTGATGTGGTAACATCCTACGCTGTTATAGCATTAGCTAACTAGCCATTAATTGTATTGATAGTTTGGTTGAAGGTTTCTGTAGTTACATATCCAGATAAATCTACATCTGTTTGAACTTCTCCAATTTTTTCCCAAATATACTTAGCCTATGTGTTTTCATAGACACAAATATACTCAACAAAAATGTTTCCTGCTGTACCAGATGTTGCAGGAACTAAATATATAGAATTTAAACAGTCTTTTGATGCTGTTGGTAGCTAAGTAACTATCTTGTATAGTTCTATGCTATTAGTAGTACTAATAACTCCATCTGGAGATATAGTAATACCTACACCAGCAGTAAGTTTGTCCTATTTTCCTTTTAGAGCAGTATTAATTTCTTGGACTGTAGCTTTTAATTTAGTAATATCTGCAGCATTAGTCCCAACTACTCCCATAGTAGTTCTCAATACTTTATCGAGAGTTGTTATCCCTAATGATGAAAGCCCGGGGAGATTAGAAGTATTTACAACTACTGCTTCTGCTAGGGTAATAGGTACAAATTCAGTTTTTGATTGAAATAATCTTTTAATTTGTGTTGTACTCATAATTTAAATAAATTATTAGGTATTTGGTAGTCTGCATAAGATTTAAGTGTAGAGTCTACAAAATCTAAGTTGGCTATCATATTCTGAACTTCCTTTCTAGTAATAAAATTGTTGTTGTTATTTTCTACAATCTAACCAACAATCTTATCTATTTCTTCTTTACTATAAACTCCTAGATTATTTCTAGCTAATATTTTCTCAGATTCTGTTTTAAACTCTCCTAGATAATTTTCTTTACATAAATGAGTTTTATATTTCGGTTTGGGACAATCTATAACGATCTAATTATCACAACCAAATCCTGTATCTATACTTCCTATGACCGAATCTGGATTCTTTTTCTTAGGAATCTTACAACCCAGATTTATTTCAGGAGGTGAAGGGACTGGCTTATCGTTATGTTCAAATCCCGTACTTATAGTAGTCATCACAGAATCCCCTTCTATGAAATCAATATGATTCGCAGGAGGTGAAGGGACTGGCTTAACATTGTAGCCAAGTTTTATAGTATTAAGTAATGATTTAGAAGGAAGTAGCTAGGGTTTTTCACTCCCTAGCTATATTTTATCCTTTTCTAAATTTTCATTCATTTAATGTAATCTTATCTGGGTATCCAGATGTATAGTCATAGTTTACAACATCTTCAACTGTCCTAAGTTCTTTTATCACCTATAGATGTTTTGTAGTTGTAACGAAACACTTTCCAGCATATACTTCTAATTGAGATAGAAAATCTTTAGCCTTATCAACAGGCATTTCAATAATTTTATCCCCAAGAACTATGGACATTTCTTCTGGATTAGAATCAACTAAATTTCTTAGTCCTACTCTAGTAGCCTTATCTAACCAATACTCTTCTCCATTATAAGTAAAAGAATTAACATTTGAAGATTTATCATAGGCTTTTATTACAGCTTCTAATACTTGAAGCATAAGTCTAAAATAACATACTCCATCTTTTAACTCAAACAGTTCCTTCCAAACACTTAGAGGGAGCTTTAGAAGTTCCTCTTGAGTGAGTAAGGTTTTCAAAGAGTCATCCTTATTAATTACATAATAACGATCATTATGACTTATTTGCATGAAATTATTAGCCATTCTTAGAATAATTAAATTTAGTAAACGGTACTCCTTGATGTTTAGTTAATCTCCAAGCATTGTTATATTGAACAGTATTCCAGTAGGATGGGTCATTATAACTACCAGTAACCCATTCATTTTGGTAAGTATATTCGCTTCCACTATATTGCTAAGTCCTTTGATAAGAATAGTTATTAGCAGCAGATGAGTTAATAGAAGTAGTTATGTTATTAACTCCAGCATTATCTCCAGAGCCCACAATATTAGACCATACAGATGGGAACTAATTAGTAGCTCTAGAATAAGCAATAGAGAATATAGGAGTAGTTAATACTCCACCTCCATTAGAAACTGAAGTGCTAATTGGCTATCTTACTGTATCTCCAGTATTGAAATTACTTCCTGATACACTATATCCTCTGTAGTAAATAATTCTTGAGAATTCGGCTACAGAAGGAGCGTACCATTTTCCTTTCTAGTATGCAGCATTCAGTGTTTCATCTTCTTGAACCTATGGTTCATACACGTGCATACTATAGAAGTATGGATATAACAAGCAACTCATAATATCTGTTCCAGAAGCGTTTGTCCAGACAGTTCGAATAGCTTCACATAAGTTATTAAGATTAGCCTTAGATTCAATATAATATTCCCAGTTAGTTCCTTCTCCAGAGGATACCTATCTTCTACTTATATAGGGCTTACAAGTTGAATTGTTGTATAGTATAGGAAGCAACTTGCTATTCACATGGTTAATATATAAGGCTGTATCTGCTTCTCCAGCAAATGCTGTATTCACTTGAATATTATAAGTAGATACATTGATATTATTAATCAAATTTGCAGATGCAGTACCAGAGACAGTTTCATAATTCTATACTGATACACTATTCAAATAGGCTTGTACCTAATATAATTGCTATAGTATCTATTCCTGAGAACCTTGGTTTCCATCATTACTATATCCCAGATAGTAGGATTTTTCATCATCTGTATACTCTTTACCAATTATATAAACTACTCCAGAAGTGCTATTCGTTTCATCCTTAGCGTAGACTAACCCTACAAGAGTTTTAGTTGCGTCAAACGAACTTGTAAATGTGCCATCTGCATAAGCGAAATCTCCAAGTTGTGGGGCTTTCCAAGTAAAGCTTACCCTAACAGCTTTCTTAATAGCAGTTCCACTATTAGCAACTTTCATACTGATAGTCGCAGTGGCTGTACTACTAGATTCTTTCTTTAAAGTAATAGCACCAGTCTAATCAATTGTAGCTACATCAGTAGATACTCCTGACATAGAGTATGTAATATCTAAGTATCCATTTACAGATGGATTATATGGGTTAGTTCCCTATTTAATTTCAACATCATTACCAGATGCTACGGTAATATCAAATAGATTTTGACGAACAATCGTTCCAGATTCTCCAGCTTGGTAGTATACAGAAACTTCTCCAGCACAACTGAAATCTAAAATTTCTGCACTTTGGAAGTGTATTCTAATCTTAGATTCAGGGTTAGAAATGTCGCCAAATGTGTTAACAAGTAACTATTTAGTAGCAAAGCTAATTGCTTTAAGAGTTGTACTTCCTGCAGTATTTACAATGTAAATATCCCCAGTTAAGTTACAAGTATTTGTAAGAATCATCTTTCTTAAAGCATCTTCTGTTATATATAAATTTGCATTTCTAATAGTCACTGACTATAATGCGTTACAATTTATCAACTATTCACAGAAGTTAGCTACGTTGAAGCTTCCAACATTATCACAGTCAATGTAAACTGTAGATAGATTATTTAATCCCTCAAATGTAATATCAGTCAATCCTGGATTATCATAGATTCTAAATGTTTCTATGGTATCTGGAAGAATTACATTCTTTAATCTACCAGTTTGGGGGAATACTACACTCTTGGTAGTAGTCTTAGAGAAGTCTATAGTTTCCAACTTCAAGAATTTAGACAGGTCCATTTCTGTAGGAAGTGTCATATTTCTAAGAGTTAAACTCTCTAATACTGGGAATGAAGGTGTGAATAAGCTAATTGCTAAATCTGGATAATCGCTTGGGAATAGACTAGAATAGTCATCTAGCTAAGCATTATCAATTTGGAACTCAGTAGCTCTTGAGAAGTCTGCGTCAATAGTAGACATCTTTAGACCAAGGATATTTAATTTCTTGTACAGAGTAGTTAAATAGATACCTTGGTTGATTGCAGGGTCTCCTTGATTAATCTAAGCAACATATTCATTTCCAGTCTATGCCAGATTCTTAATTGCATCAAAGTTAGAAGTCTAGAAGTCTGACAGATATAGATTCTTTCCATTGTAATGATATACAGGATAACAATCTTGATATGGTTCAAACTCCATTCTTAATCTTAAAGTATCACCACTACCAGCAGAACTTGCAGTTCTTAATGCAATAGCTCCCAATGATGTTTGAGCATATGTAGATAAGAAAGCGAATCTCTTAGTCATGAATTGTTTTTCACAGGCTAGGCAAGAACCGTGACTTTGTTCTATTGGTTCGATTTCATTATTACTATAGTAAGAAAGAACTTTTGAGTTCTTAATAGCTTGAGCATTCTCATAATATATCTTAGCAGTATGATTATATGCTACTGCAGGGAATGTTTCCTAAACATTAAAGAATACCTTATAGAAGTAGTTAGATTTATCCTCCATACTATTACTATTCTTAAATGCAGTATTTATAACACTTGCTAAATATGTTTTAATTTCAGACTCAAAGCATTGGTCAAACATATAGAAGAATACATTATTAGCATCCCCCCAATAAACTGAATCAGACTCTCTGTATGAAGTTTCTAGCAAATTATAAGGCTTAGACTAAAGACCATTATTATCAGTTACTAAGATAGTATCTAAGTCGTCTCCAATAAGTCTAACTAAATAGTCTCCTTTTCCATTTTCTACAAACTATCCTTCTCCATTATCTTCTTTCAGTTTTCCAATAATTTGGAAGTATGTATTTTTTGCTCTGTTATCAGTTCCAGATACAAACTTTATGAAAGCCTAGTGGAAAGCAATATCATTTACGTCTACATATTTCTTTATTCCAGTAATAAAGTTTGCCTTGATTGAATCAAGGGCTGCTGGAATACCCAATGTACTACTTGTTCCAGCTAATTCATATACGTTTGCTCTAGCCCATCCAGTAGCTGATTCATAACTTACTCCAGCGCATACCCAAGTCCCGTTAATATCATCATAACGATAAATGTCTCCAGACTTGTGACCAGTTGGGTTTATTGTACAGCTACTTGCAGTTACAATGTACTTTCTAGTAACATCCCATCCTGAAGGACTGGTTGCACTAGTTTGTGTCATATTGTAATCGTGTCCATATACAAAATCATAAAATTCTCTAAACTTTTTTAAAGATTCATGAACTGATTCTGCAAATTGGAAGTAAGTCTTTCCACTATCATTTTCCACTTCTTCACAACCATAATCAATGTCCCATGCTCCTCTCTAGTCATAGACTACAGATTCATCTTCAATCAAAAGATTGTCCCAAGGACGAAGAAGAGAATTGGCATAAGTAATTGTGGGTTGATTAGTTAGTCTATAAGTATCCTCTCCGAGAACTCCAGTAGCTCTTTGTAAAGCTTGCCAAGGACGTCTAAAGTTGACAGATGGGTCAGTATTCTCACCACCCTCAAGCATCAAATATTCTGGAGTTTTATTTTCATCATATCCGCTAGAAGCATCGTCTCCCTTACCAGCACCCCAAGTTTGAAATCCCATAAATTTAATAGACTCGTCATTGTCTATTAAATCGGCTAACTGGATATTAGAAACATCTTCCATATCTGTTTCCCAATAGAAATATAAGAATGGCTCTTCATGAACAGCCTTCTATCCTCCAGATATTAGATTACCTCTAGATTCTTTATAAGCATCATCAAATAGCTTACAAGAACCAATCTTATGAGATTGCATAGAAGAAGCAAAGTTAACCTTTCCGACTAACTTAGTAATCTTATAAGCAGTAGTGTCTTGCTGTCCATCATACGGAGGCATTACATAATAACCACTAGTAGAAGACGCATCTTCTCTAAATGTATTAGTCTCTGGATCGAGCTGAGAATATGGAATAAACGGACTCTTTATTTTTTCTCCTCCTGGAGTTTTTAACTTATTAAGAGCATATGTTACATTCCAAATCAAATATCTCATTGCAGAAGAACCTTGTCCTTTAACCTGTCCATAAGTAAGTCTACCTCCATATTGATTATTAACTGCCTGATTTACATAATTAACAAACAATGTTACTGGAGACTTCTTTTGGGCACCTTCTTGCGGTGGAGTTTCATTATCCTCTCCTCCCCATGCTCTATTTGGGAACTTAGCTCCCTATGGGAACACATAAACAAGTGTATTATATTTCTCATTAGCTTTTACAAATGATATTTCTCCATCAGTTCCTAGAATATCATTCTTATCATAAAAGTCTTCCTTAGAAGTTTTTTCCTTTAAGAAAGAAAGATAATTTTTCTGAACCTAATTAAAGGTAAGAGCTACACTATTATATACTCTAAATAGATAAAAATCTATATCAGCAGTAGTAGGATTTATCTACAAAGCAGCAGAAGTAAATGTATTAAGCTCAGAATCAGTTAGAGAAATTTCTCTATCTATTACTCCGTTGACAAAAATTCTAACTAAATTTATGCTTGTTGTAGGAGCAGCTTGGTCAAAAGCATCCTAGAAACTGGCTAAGAAATTAGGATAGTAAATATCGCTTTTAGATATTACAAATCCTTTCTATACAGTTACTATCACATGAGTTTCTACACCTTCTTGGAACTGTGCGTTTCTAGCATTGAATAAATCATTATCTTCAGTATTCCAACAGAACTACGTAGGTCTTAATTGGAAATTTCCTAAAGTAGCAATAGGCTTACTTTCATCACTAATATTATATGTCTTAAATCCTAACTCTATGGTAAAGTTATTTCCAAGTCCTAGACTTATAGGAGATTTAAGAATAGGAGTATCTTGAGCAGATACTTTAAATATAGTGCGACCATCTTCTTCCTACCATCCGTCAGATGATTCTAGAGTAGAAATCACTGTAGCTGGATTAGATGAAGTTGCATACTCATCTGTGACGAAAATATCATTCAGATAACCTGCAATCTGGTCAAAGTTTTTAGATGGAGCAACATCCTGAGAATATATAAATTCTGGATTTACTGCTTCCACTTTCATAGTTTTGAAATTACTAGTATATGCAGTAGTCTATCCTAAACTGTTAGTGAACACAGTATAGAATTTATAATACGTATCGTTTACCTTAATAACTAGATATTTCTCAGAATCACTGCTGTTTATTTCTATATATTTCTTATATGAAGTATCATATACTCCCTACTCGTTATATGAAGAAGCTCCTATGATTTCATACTTCATAATTTCGGTAGGGTTCATACTTCCAGAATCTGGCATTTCGTTTTCCAGATATGTAGTAATAGCCATCGAACTATTATCGGGACTAAATACTGTTAATTCATATAGAGTAGCAACACCATTATTAGCTATACCATTACTTACACCATTGATAGCTACTATAGTATCCTAGCAGTTATGTGTATAAATAATATCTACATATAAGTAATCAGTGTAGATTGAACTTTCAGTATTATGAACTGCTCTAACAGCTAATTGATTAAGTCCAGATGTTAGACTAGAATAATTTAAAACTCCACCACTAGTAGAGAAAGGCGTTCCATTGTTGAAACCTTCTAGGTGATAATTGCTAGTAGTTCCACCAGTAAGTGAGAAATTAACTAGGTTGTTACCTAATACAATTTCACCATTATAATTTAACGTAATTACCTCTGTAGTGATTGGTAAGTCCAGTGTATCTTCCACATCTGGGTCATCTACAACTTGGGCTGTAATCTTCTTAGCAGACTAAGTTTTAGTAAACAAGCTAGTTACATCAATCCAAGCTAAGGTATTTATTAAATTCTCCGATGGTATGTTAACTCCTGTTATAGCACCTGTAGATGGATCTATAATACACTAGCTATACTTAATATTATTTACTTTAAATGTTCCTGACTAAGTTCCATAACTAATCTTGACATTAAAAGGTCCAATTCTATCTGTTGTTACAGAAGTTGTAGCAACAGCATACATAGCAATACCTACCTTAACATTTCTGTCTGAATTGTACTGCATTAACAAAGAGCCATTTGCCTCGGTATATATCTTATCAGACTTATTGTCCAACATCACCCCATATACCATTATACCATAAGAATAAGTAGGAGGAATAACTGATACTTCAGTTTCTACCTTCTCTCCATTACTCTTTAGAAGAGTAAGCATACTAGTAGCTGAGTCATAAGACATATCAGTTATGTCCTATCCTTCTACTTTTTCTATTTTTCGGCAAATAAAATCCTCGACCTCCATTCCAGAGTGACCATCCCACTCTGTCAGTAAATCTGTAATCTGATTAGGTAAATTTTCAAATTTTGCCATTTTTACAAATCAATTATTTTTCCATGAATCATCTTTTAACCAAGGTCTATCTTGTAGCCAAGTTCCGCTACCAAAACAGCTTCTAACAGCGTCATATACGGTAAGCCAGACTAACTACGACCCTTTATATATGGCTCCTATTTTTTTGTCAGTTTCTTTTTTAAAATTAAGAACTGTTTGATTTATATCTCTTAAAATAAATCCATTTGAATCATATATCCTAAGATCTCTACCTTTTAATATAGTCTTAAAGACTTGAGTAACTAACTTCCCATTACGAAAAATCATTTTTACTATAATTTAAGGGTATAAAAATTTTGATTGTCTGGACTATATATAGCTAAATCTTCCTCTGTGGAAGTGCTCAAAGTCATTTTATCAATAGTAAGGTTTTCTATCTAATTATTAAAATCATATTTTGTTGAGCTTGAGTCTACTTCCCAAATTCCGTTTATCTAGACTGCGGTTATTTTTATATTAGTATCGGACACATCATATTTAATGTACATAGGCTTATGCTATGCAGTATTTTCTTTAGGATTTGAAGAACTAGTAGCTGCGGGAAAGTAAGCCAGCAACCAAGGTATTCTATAAGCATCCCCAGATGGCTATTCTTTATTAGAGATTAATTTATATCCAGTTGCCTATCTTCCAAAAGTTAAATTTACATAATTAGGAATATCCTATCTAAATAATGTAGATATAGTAAAGAAATCTTTACCTAGATACGAAGCCTTAGGAGTATATTTTAACTTTATATCGTCACTATAATAATACTATATACTATTTCCTGCTTTAGTAGTATTCTTAGTTAAATCTATATAAGTCCATAAATCTTTAGTTTTTCTTTTAGCAAAAGCTTTAGTACCTTGTTTAGCCGTTTCAAACATAAACCATCTAACAAAGATAATATCATTCCAATTATCATTAACTAGCAAAGGAGAACTCCCCTCTGCTGGTGCTTCTGCTCCAAACCCACAAGAATCAATATATCCAATTAAATTAGCTTCCCAAGGATTGCCAAGGCTATTAGATTCTAATAAGGGTTTAAAAGAATCTCCAGCACATAAATAGAAGGCAGCTTTATTCTATTTAAATTCTATATCCCACTCCATATCATAAGAGTCTACTTTTATCATACTACCTTTAATTGTATTAGTTTGCCTTCCCCTAATAACAAAAGTAGACCCTGCCTTGATAACTCCAGTCAATGGGAGATATTGCCAAACATACCCAATGTCAGATTCTAATCCCTTAGAACAATCTGTGTATAATAAGTATAAACCATTTAAATTGATATCCTTTTTAGAGCCATTACCTAACTCAACATAATTATGAGAACACATTGTTCCTTCGCAAGCTATAGAGTTTATGCAGAGTAAATGGTCCACATATACATTCCACGACTCTAATTTAGACCCAGGTTCTGTTATCATATCATTAGTCTCTACGGTAATTATCTAGTTATTTGCGTCTATGATAGTTTTTAAAGTTTTCTAGTCTTTAGTAAACATAAACTAGTTTACAGGGGTCTCCTATAATGTAGTTGCTAACTTAGACTTATCTCCAACCCAAGCTAGCTTTTGGTTTATTTGTTCAGCGGAGAAATTTAAATTTTTGTAATTTTCCATTTATTAGATTTTTAATATTGTAAAGTACAATACTTAACAATTTTAAATTATTTATTCACAAGTCCAAAATCTTTTTTGACTTTGTTTTTAATATCCATTAATTTAGTAAGATATTCTTGATAATCTGTTATGATAGAAGAATCTGTGCTAAGGTTTTTTGTATAACTATTATACGAGTTGATTAAATCAAATTCTTCATCTATGGTTATAAAACTTCTAATAATAGCTCTTACGCAATCCTTATAATTAGGTTGCCCATTAAGTAAAACCTAGATGAAATTGTACTAAGTTTCAAATTTAGTACTGTCTTTCTCATCTAGTATTTCAACTTCAGCCTCAACTTCTCTTATATCGTAATTATAATAATAAGTACCGTTCCCAAGTTTTTGAATTACCTAAGGACAAACGTTCATTTGTATTCTATTCGGTTCTAACATAAGGTGTTACTTTAAAATTTATAGGAAATTTGTATCTAAGCAAAGAATAATGTAATTTCTTATTCTTGCTTTTAAAATAATAGGGTTTGTTGTTATACATAAAGTGCACTCTGAAATGGCTATGATAATCAACCACCTCTATGATATGAATATACTTATTATAAAACTTAGATATATTGACTTCCTTTCCATTCCAATTTGAGAACTTCAAACCAGTCAAAGTTTCTATCTTTTTCAACAAATTCTTAGAATCACAGAATTTCATCCAGCTGAAATAAGATCTCATTCTTCTTTCCAATTCTTCTTTATCAATCTTATTTTGCTTATATAGATTTATAAGCCTAAACATTCTCATTTTTATAGATTTTCTTAATAGAACGTGAGTGTGATAAAATTTGTAACCTACAAAATCTACTCCTCTACTTTCTACTGGAAATATCTAGTAGTTAGGTTTTAATTCTAAATTAAGAACTTGTTTCAAATACAGTTTTATAGATACTAATACATTTCTCAAATAATTCTTGTCATTACCAAGAATCACAATATCGTCAGCATATCGAAAGTAGTACTTACATTTTAACTCCTCTTTTATCCAGTGGTCAAAATATGTCAGATATAAATTTGCAAAGAACTATGATAGATAGTTTCCAATAGGAACTCCTTTGGCTGAATATATTATTTCCTTCAATAGACTTAACAGTTTCTTATCCTTTATTTTCTTCTACAACATCTCATACAGGATGTCATGTGTTATAGATGGATAAAATTTTCTTATATCCATTTTTAGGCAGTATTTAGTTTCATCTGAGTATTTCTACAATACCTTGAATAAATCATACTCTACCTTATGAATCCCTCTGTTTCTTATAGAGGAATATGTCTAATCTATAAAAATACTGGTCCAGATAGGTTCCATAATATTCATTATAGCATGATGAGTGATTCTATCAGGGTAATATGGAAGTCTAAAGATTAATCTTTCTTTAGGCTCATATATTATAAATGTACTATATTCAGAAGTCTAATAGATTAGCTATTTTAATTTGTCTGATAATTCCTTATTTTCTTCTAATCTATTCTTATCATGCTACTTAATACCACATCGAATTGATTTATTTCTTCTAGCCTTATCATCAGCTAATTCGATGTTTTTCAAATCATACACTCGTTCGTGCAAATATCCTACACGTTTCAATTTTTTATATATTTCATCGGAAGCGTTCGAGAATTAACCTACTAACACCCTTCATTCAACACTACGTTATCTTTTGCCTAGAGGCAAGGATATTACTTAGCAAACTAAAAAAAAATAATAAAATGTTTCTAAATATATAATAACTCGACATTGGAATTGGCATTGCTGACGTCATTGTTAGAATTGAAATAGCTGAGACCTGCATTGCTGCCATTATTCGCGTTGCTGCCTACTAGCAGTACTTTTTTGCCAATCAACGGTTTTTAGAAGTAATATCCTACGATTTATCATCTAAATCGATTTTTATATTGTATATCTTAAGATACTCTATTCAGAGTCCTGAACCCGACAAGGGAAGTGGCATTGCCGACGTCAGTGCCAGAATAGAAATAGCCGAGACCCGCAGTGCCGCCATAATGCGCGCGGCCGCCCACCAGCAGCGTGCGAAGCGCTGTGCTGCTTGCGTTGCAGTAATGGTAATCGCAAATATAAGTAGTAGCACTTCCTCCAACAGCGGATGGAATTATTTCAGCGGTTTCACCTAAGTCAAATGCCTTAATATAACCATCAGATGCTACTTCGTATCCTGCAACGGTTTTCTCTCCAACTACGTCGGTAAATTCCGATACGTTAGTAGTTGTATAGACAGTGCTAATCTCATTAGCAGCTGCTCTCACTATAACTACTCCGTCCAGGTTAGTCCAAATGTCTCCAAACGGATTATCGAACCCTCTCCAGCGAGGTACTTTAAATGTATGAGTTGCTACTGTATTTGTGCCATCTTGAGCTGTACATTCTGGAATAACTAAATCTTTTACTCCAGTGAAGTTACCAAATTCATTGCAGTAACCACAAGGCGTAAGTGGATATGTTGCATTATATCCTGACCAACTTGTAGCTGCGTTAGCCCAATCTGTAACTCCAGGTCCCAAACCCCCTTGATGATATCCATCCGCAGTTAACTCTGCATTATATGCAGCCTAAGAATTAAAATTAGCATATTCAATGACATAATTCCAGTAGAATATCCATTTGTAATATTCATAGCATAGCAATTCTGAACCAGCATTTGTTGCATATGTTCTCATAGTAGCTCTAGAAATATTAGTTCTAGGCTTTCCTAAATCACTTCTGAATATATCCTTAGTTTCTAATTCTGTAGTTAGATAATCATCGTAGTTAGCTCTATTTCCTCCACCTCTAAATGCAGTAGTAGTATTAACTACTGATACAGCTTTTGGAGTTGCGGAGACTGTGGTATCAACTGTACTTCTGTATGCATCTATTAATAGTTCAGGAATTTCTACCCATGAATCATCAATTTTGACAGTAGAAGTTCTAACCCATCTTTTGTTTCCATCGCTGCCAGATTTTCCATAAAATTTAGGAGTATTAACTCTTACTGTTCCATCAGTTCCATCGAGCACAGAAGGAGTACTTCCATCTTCTTTGTAAGCCCAATCGTCCGGATATAAATAGTAATTTACCACACCGTTATTTGCTACACATCCTCTGTAAGCGGACTAAATAGGGAGGGATTTATGTAATAGTGGATTTCCTATTCTAGTAAGGATAGGAGAAGATACGGTAATATCCCATTCTACTCCATAAGAGTATAAGTCTACGTTACTGCTTAACTCTGTGACTTGTTTGCTTAGACTCTATTGTTCTTTTTGTAATTCTTCCCAAGCAGTATTAAGAGCATTAAATTGTTCCTCTAACTTAGTACTAGTATCTGCCCACTATGCAGTCCCATCTTCAGAAAAGGTTAAAATCTATCCAAGTGTTCCTCCAGCAGGTATGTGTTTATTTCCAGAAGTAGTTGGGTGTACATAATTATTTGCATTATCTGCAATACCACTAAGTTTCTGTTTTTCAGTTTCTGTGTAATTAGCTTCAGAAAGTCCTTTTCCTAATTCTTTATCTACCTTACTTTCCAACTCCGTTTTAGTAGCTAAACCACTTATATCCTAGTGTTCCTTTAAATAATTTTCATCATTCTATAACTAAGACACTTTAGTTGGAATGGCACTAGATTTTGCATATGTCTAATCTATAACATTTCCAGAGCCATCATAGGTAGCCTTTAAGTCATATACGGTTTCTCCAACCTTTATAGATTTGATAGCTGCCATATTATTGTATTATTAAAGTTTCTTCTTCTACATTATGATCTATTCCTTCTATGGAGGCAGTTAAGTCTTCAACAGCTTTCTACAGTTCAGCCTTGGTAGCGTAGTTCTTTAATGTATCTGGGTCTATTCCAGATCCTCCTATATTTCCTCCAACAACTTTTACTGGTTTTGCTGAGTTCTTAAACTACCCTTCAACCCAAATTGTTCCCATACTATTTAAAATATTAATTGTTCATTTTCTCCATCTACCTGTACGTTACCAGAACCAGGCTATATTGCATCTATTTTCTTCTACAATTCGTCTACAGCAGCCTTTATTAATTCTTCCACCTCAGCTTTTGTATAGTAGCGTTCTGTCAGATATTCACTTCTGACATATCCTGTATCCTATATATCTTTTTCTCCATAAGTACAATAGTACGTATCGTTCTCTGTCTTATTATTTTCAACTAAGTCATCATAATCTGTTTGTGGAAGACATACCAATTTAGGAACCTCTTCTGTAAGAGCAACTTGCTTTCCAGATGCTAATAATCTATTGTCTTCTGTAGTAAGTTTAACAGAACTTTCAATAGTCTGTTCAGTTGTTTCATCTTCTGAACTTTCTCCAGTTGTTCCCTATTGTACTTCTTTTTCGACAATTTTCTAAATAGTAATATCAGAAGTTTCTATAGAGGTTGATTTTAGAAGCTCTGTGCTAAATTCCTTAGAAGCGGCATCCTAATCTTCCTAATATTTCTTCTAGGTAACAAATATAAAATCGTCATCACCAGTCTCGGGAGAATCTCCTCTTAAACTTTCTTTTGTCACATACTCCTCTGCTATCTAATCGGAAAGGTCGGTTAATGACTATTGAGTGGCGTATGTAGATTGAGCATTTTCTTTTGTAAGAAACTTTTCATCTACCTACGAGCTAGTGTAGTATGCTTTAATATCTTCTGTAGTAACGTAGCTTCCTAGTTTCTATAAACCAGAAACAATTTCATCAATCTATGTCTTTGAGTAATAATTAGTAGCAACCCAGGACTGATATTGATTGGTAGTATGATAATTCTAATCCAAATATTCCTTAGTAATATAAACCTTTGCATCATTTGTGACGTCATATACATAGTAATATGTATCAGGCTCTACCGTCCCTTCCTCTACTAACTTTAGATACTCTTCTTCAGTTAATGTTACTAAGTTCGGAATATCCGATTCAGTAGCAATCTAATCTTCACCTATAAATAATCCTTCAGACCTAACGTCTACTACTAGCTAGCTCTCTCCCTCTACTACAGGAGATTTTATCTATCCAACAGTGATGCTTTCTAAGGAACCATCTCCATCTACCTTAAGAGTTTTATCTAACTCGTCTTGGATGGCCTACTAATCTTCCTCATATTCTTTCTTTGTAACGAAGACAAAATCATCTCCTTCCATTCCCTCTCCTCTAAGACTTTCTTTAGTAACGAAAATATTGTCTGTTTCTTCCTTAGTATAATACTTAGTCAGGGATAGAGCTAAAGAATCATTAGAGACATAATTAGTAGTTAATTCTTCCAGTGTAGCATAATCTGATAGGCTGGCAATAGTGTTATCTAAGTCTGTTCTAATCTATACTACAGTAGTATTAAGGGCCTTCTGTTTTAATTGCTCTTCTATCTTTTTTCCCCATTCCGCAGATAGGTAAAACTAGTCATCGTCTAAGCTATCCTCATATATATAATAATATGTTTCTGCATGAAGATATGTTTTATCTTCGTCTATAGGTTTAAAATCTTCTGTGGTATTTTTAGACCATTCCTTATATTCAGCCTCTGTACAGGTGATTATCTAAATAGATTCATAAGAAGCTTTCCAACCTTCTTTGTATTTAATCTTAGACTTATCTACTAGCATATAAATATTTCCGTTATCTATATTTGAAACGGTCATGCCTTGATAAGCATATTTCTCCGGAATAGAATATAATTCGGCTAAATTATCGACTACTGTTCTATTATCAAGAGGTTTAGGAGTTTCTACGGTTAAAGCAACACCTAATGTAGCATCACCTGTATATTTAAATGCCATTATTGTGATAAAGTAAAGTTAATTTGATGAGGCAATGCTGAAGAATAAGTATCCTTCTTAGTCCATACTTTATAAGGAAATCCATTTATCTATTCGGTAGAAGTTTCCCAGCCACTTAAATCAACATTTAGGTATCCTAGTCCTCCATCTACTGTAAATGAATTTAGCTAAGTATTACTTCCAGGTAATTTTATAATAGCTTTTCCACTTAATGAAAATGTAATAATTCCAGAAGATTGTCCAAATGGAACAAGACTCTATTTGATTAAACTATCTGTATTACCAGAATACCAAGGGTAGGTAGCAGTCACCTATGCTGTAGTTGATATTGAACCAGCTTCCACCCTCTTGTCTGTAACCTCTCCCTTGTTGTTAATAAGATATTCTCCAGCAGCATAATTTACGGTACCAGAATGCACATAAACACCGATAGAATCATATGTTTCAGATTCTACAGGAGAATCATTATAGGTAATAGTTTCTTCTCTACCAGTTTCCTCTCCAGCATCATTTTTTATAAATGTTAAAGTAGGGGTAAGTAAAGCGGATCCTACCTCCACAATCTAAGAGGTGAAGCTATAATACAACTAAGGATAAACCAAATCTCTAACAACAGTAGGAAATAATAGAGTATCTATAATCTCATTAAACGGCTTTCCTTTCAATTTTTCGACTGTAGTTCCTTGAATAACAGTAGAAGTAGTATCATCTGGAAGTTCAGTTTGATAAGTGGCTATAGTTTCTAAACTTGTCTATATATTTGTGATATTCTCAGTATTAGAATCTACTTTAGAATCAGTGTTCTTCTAAGCTTCCTATACTCCCTTAACTTCTTCCTTTACCTCTGTTAGAGATGGTTCCAGATCTTTTACATATATTCCGGGTAGGACTACTGTGGAAGGTTCTCCTTCCTCCTCTACTGGGGGGATTTCCTACTGAATCAGATGTATTGCATTATCCTCCTACTAGGATAGAATTACTTCTAGAGTATTATCATCCTTTATTTCTATGGTTTTGGAGTTTCTCAGACTATTAGTTATCCAATTCTAGATGTTTTTGTCAACATCTATATTTTTGATAGACTCGTTAATATCCTCTATTGCCTCATTAATCTAGGTTATTTTCTCAGAAAGATTGTTTATGCCAGTTCTGTTAGATTCAATTTCTTCTTCGAGTTCTTCCTTAAGTACAGTAATAGAAGTTCTGATATTACTTATATCAACTTTTATTTCCTCTATTTCTTCTGTATTAGCTTCGTACTAACTTATAAAGAATAAAGCATAATCTAAGGCATCTTTTACAGTATTGATATTCTCTGCAACATCACTGGTATAAGTCCATTTCTATTCTATGTACTATACTAAATCTTTCTAGGCTTCTATAGTTCCTTCTATATTTCCCCAAAGAAGACTCTACTCATCAGCGATACCTAGATTCTTTCTAACCTTAGCTCTTTCTAATTCAGTTCTATATTCTCCAAGATAGTTGTTTCTTAGGAGAGGTATAGGTTCACTTTTTATTAAATGTCCTTTCTTTCCACAAGGCTTTATATCAGCATTGCTTACCGAAGTGTAAATAGGCTGTATCATTATGATTCAATAATTGCTATTTAATAAATTCGTGATTATCTAATTTTACGGGTAGGTTAATAAAACAAATTAGATTCAAAATATCCTAATAATCTGGTCTATATCCCTTTCTAACCCTTTTAAGGAAATCCTCATACCTTTTAATAGCCTTTCTTTTAAGAGCATCCACAACCTATATGTTTATGTTCATGGTGATTGTTGCAGAATCCACCGCAAGTACGGAACATTGCTAACAATCTTTCAGCTTCCATGAATTGTTTAAAGCCTATTAAATAATCTATAATATTAAGTGTCATCCAGATAAAATCTCTTGCAAATATATCTGCATCATGTTCTCTAGTTAAACACTTATTTAATGAAGAGTCAAAGAGTTTTTTACAGTAGTTAATATAGCACTATTGCAGATTTCCTGTAAAGAACACATCTACTTTACATTTTTTGATAGTAGTTCCTTCTATATTTCTTTCAAGGATTTCTTTTACAGTACATTCCTCTAGCTCTCCATCTATCTCTTTATATAGTTTCTCCCCGTCAGTTATATAGATAGTTTCATAATACTCCTTGTATTCATCAGATGAATTTTCATACCATTTCATATTAGGAAGAATTATGTGGTCTACTACATAATATCCATCTTCTTTCACCTTAAATGTACAAGAGTCTAAATCCTCTGTATGGTCATTGAGAAGTACGTCTATCAAAGTAGCATCTCCTATACTAACTTTTATGATAGTATTTAGGGTAGCACTTTCACTATACTTATAAGAATCATAGGAAGTTACTACCTCTAAATCTTCATCAATATACTATCCATATTCCTTTGAAAAGTCTTCAATAGTTATTTCCCCGTTAATCTGGGTATGTATATCAATACTAAATTCCATATTATAATAATTAAGACTCAGCAGTAGACCATTGACCATATTGAGCAGGAGTAGAAAATGGTTTCCACTTACCTTCTTGTCGTATACGTCTAGACATAAAAACTGAACTAAATGATAAACTAATATCTTGAGGATAGTCTGTCCATGTATATGACTAACCTTCAGGAGTCGGTGGTAGACTATTTAACTTACCAGCTAGTTCCCCATTCCAATAATAATTATAGTCATATGCTTTAGTTGGAGTAACAGTTGTTGTTTCATGTCCTTCCGAATCTACATATAAAGGATTTCCTTTCTCATCTGTTTTCTACTTATACTCAATAACTGGAGTTATTCCCTCAGTTCTAGTGTATATATTCTAGATAATAGTAGAAACATCACTTGCTACAATCTCATAAATAGTAGTTCCCTGAGATTCATCAGCTCCCTAGAAAGTAAATTTAGTTCTTTTCCATATGTATGGATTCTCTTCAGTTGGAAGTTCGAAAGTATCAGTCCACTATTTATCAGATAATTTTATCTCAGATTCTTCAGCAGTATCAGCAGGTAAGTAATGAATCTTAATAATAATATTATTTACCGCTTCACTAGAACCAGAAAGGTCTGACACCTATTTAAATAGTTTCTTCAAATCCTCTTCCACATTTGATTTGGAACCAGAAGCATTACTAATAATCACTGAACCGTCTGAAATAGGATAAATCTATTGCTAATCCTTATTATATACAATTGTTCCAGTTGCCATATTAATGTATTTGTCTTATTTTGTCATTATATGGATTTCCATCATGAAGCTAAGACAACTCTATTTCAGTTCTCTTTTCTTCTATATCCATTTGTCTATCTTTATATGTAGAATCAGATTGAGCTTTGAGCCAGTTAACCTTATATTCTAACTACATTTTCTGCTGTTCTAATCCTAATCTCTACTCATCCAAACTTTCTATCTTCTACTAAGCTTTCTGTAGTTCTTGCTATAACTGCTATGCCTATTGTGAAGTTTCTTCCAGTTTTTCCTATAGCTACTATAGCTAATTGTTTTCTTCTTTACGAATCTATACTGCTTTCTTAACCTTATATTTAAGGTCTGTAAGACTCTTAGCAGTTAGTGCTTCAAATATGATGTCAGGATCCATTTGCTGACTTTTGACAAACTCTGGAATAATAGCTTTAATAGTTTGTAAATCCTCCATTACCTCAGAGCTAGAAGTTATATGGATGTCATAATCAGTAACTGTGAAATATTCTGGAAGTGCTGTAAATATCTGCTAGTATTTATCCCCAAGTATAATAGTACCAGTTAATCCTTTCTTATATGTTATTTTAGCCTAGTTTAGACTATCCAATAATATCTCACAAGTGATTAGGTCCATCTACTAGAAATAATGCTTAGTTACTATGTAAGAGTTAGTAACACCTTGCTTAATATTAGTTACAGCATCGTGAGTTTCTATTCCATTTAATCTTTCTCTAAATACTCCAGTTATAGATGATGTAGTTTGTTCTACTGATTGAATTGCTAATTCAATAGCCTATACAGCCTAAGCTTTTAAGGTATCATCAAATCCATTGTATATCTAGTTAGGTGCTTGCGCTCCGTCATTTCTCCCTTCCTAAGTAGAATCAATCCACATGATACCACCCTTCTTGTATGCTAACCATTTCTACACTCTTTCTGGCCATTTTACGCCTAGGTTAGTAGGAAGCAATGACATATCCATGATTACTCCAGCAGTACCGCTGTTAGCTATCAGGTTATCCCTATAATAATTTAACAAGTCATATCTATCCTGTAGATGTGCACACTTTAATATCAGAGAGTACGGTTGTTGAGAACGATTTAAGAAATATACCCCATTTACAGACAAAGAGCAGAAATTAGGATTATCTTTTGACCTCATAACAGTCTTGTCTAGACCTCTCAGAATATATATTTCTTCTCCAATTCTAATGGTGTTGTATCTCTACATTACAAAATCGTCATCAGTTTCTATCCACTCTACATCATAAACAGGGATTAACTAAAATCTATGAGCACTATATTCATTATCTGGGTATCCAGGAATAGTTTCATGATTCTAGTCTTCATTTACTATAGTACAAGTGTCACCATAAACTCTTCTATAAACTGCAGCTGAATCATCAGCTCTCCATTCATCTTTTAGTCTTTTCAAATCTTCTCTAGAGATTTCTTTTCCGTATTTAGCTAATATCTGGCTTTTACTCATCCATTTTCTAACTACTACTCTGTACGAATTTCTAACATATGGAGATTCTGGATTCCTATCTACGAAAGTATTTAAAGGATTCAGAACTTCTATTTCTATGTTAGTTCCAGAGGATGATGATTTTACTCTGAAAAATGTATAGCCAGTAATTAATAAATCTGTAAGTAACTATCGGAGTTTAGTTATTAAGTCGGTTTCTCTAGACTGCATAATATAATGAATAATATTCTATGCAGCTATCTCATATTGAGAAATAAAAGACTAATCAATGTCTTGAATAATTTTATCTAACTAAGTCTTCACGGCTTTATCTGTAATATCTTTTCCGTCGATAAATTTCAGAATAGAATTACTTAAATGGTCTCTAAGAAATTTAACTATCCCTTTAGTTATTTCTAACTATTTTTCTCTGGTGATATTACTAATGGTATCTGAATCCTTACAAGAAATCTTCGGAAGGATAGGGGTTCCTAGATATTCCCCTACTAGAGCATCTACGTGCTTTTTTAGTAATGGTGTAAATTCTACAGAAGTAGGACTACCTATTCCGAAGTTTTCTTCCAGGTAACGAAACTATTCTGGGTCTCTCTTTCCGTTATAGTAATTATAGGCTTTCTATAATTCGTACTTATCATATACAAGCTCCGCAATAGCCTCGTTCGTCTTGTCTATCAGTTCTTTTTCTTTCATAACATAAATTATGCTGTTCTGGAGGAAGTTTAGTTGCATTATAGTATTTAACTCTTTGTAACTTCCTACTTCTTAATTCTTCCTTTATAAATGGGAGAAATTCTTCATCAGGTAAATCAGCTATAATGACTAAAGGCATCTCTGACCTATCAAAGTTAAACGATACCTTATAACCAACTGGATCTAGGTTCTGAATTTCAAGTCCACCTATGTATTCCATTTTGTACAAGTCTCTCATATAACCTAGGATCACTTGTTTCAATTCTGTATGGGTCATCGTATTCATTTTTTTGTATGTTAGTTTCAAAAGTCTTAGAAGTTGGTATAACCCCAAATCTTTTGATTCCCCTCTCGTCGTAATAATAACCATAATCTTGGAATTGTTCAACTTCTTTTTCAACAAGCACTGGCTATCTTCCTGACAATTCCTAGTCTGCCAATTCTGTCATTCCTACAGCGGCTACAATATCGAATTTACCTTTATTCTCATCATTATATCCAGTAAATTGGTCTAACATTTCTTCAAACCATATAGTATGACAGAAATCCTCAATAAAGGCTGCAGTCAAATCAGTATGTTGTTCTATAATAGTTTTGGTAGCAGGTGTTCCATACTATTTAGTAGTTCCATTCTTAACGTCTGTTAGAGTAGCTCTAGGTCTTTTCATAAAGTAGTTTAAACAACCCTTTTCTCTAGCCCAGGTAATCATACCTACACGGGTAGCTTCTATGTTTATTCTACAATTATAGTATCTAACTAAACACATAGCTATTTTATAGGCTTCTCTAATGTCATTAGGTCTGTCTTTATACATAGCAACATACTACGGTTCGTTTAGACCAAATGCTCTTCTTTTTATAGTTATACAGAAATCAGAAGGATCTCTTGTTTCTTTTGAAGTTTGACTAGCTCCTATATCAATACCGTCTATTCCTGCAACATATAAATCATGCATTTCTTTGTACGCTGGAGATTCAAATTCTTCTCCCCTTTCCTCAGCTTCCTATCTAAGTTTATCCATCTACTCTTTATACAAATCAGACCATACAGGATGTTCAAGTATTTTTACTTTTCCGTTAATATTAGGAATCCATTTAAAACCATCTATATTATCCTAGGTGTGTTTATTATTTTTATAGAAGTAGTCTATGTATCCAGATTCTGGTCTTGGTCCTATTTTCTTAAGTCTTATATTAGCTAACTGGTCCGCAATAAGAATCTTGTTGAACTTGTTAACACCTTCAAGATTAAATGCTTCTTCTGCATTCCAACATCGTTCGGCACACTTCTTTAGATAGTCGTCTGGAACTGCTAATAAATTGTCACGCTCTTCCTATAGATACTTTTTATATTCTACTGTATTACATACACCTCTATGGTCCATGTATTCTGAATTTAGAGACTAGACAAAATATGGAATGAAGAACCCACTTTCAATAGTAGTTCCGTCCTGTGTATAATTGTGTCTAAATGGAAGAACCTTGTAAGCTTTTGGATTGTAATATATCTTCTTAAGACCTGCTAATGGAGCACCCATATCTCCCGATGTGTTATCGTACAGCTTTTTATCCGTACTTCTATAGCTTCTTATTCGCTATAGTCCAGCATACCTTTTCACCCACTTATTTCAGTTGGGGTGTCGAACACTCTTGGGCATATTATATTTATTCAATGCCTATGCGTTACGATAACCCAAAGCCTTTCGCAATCTCTGAGTTTATCTCGGGATTAACATCACAGTCTTCCCCGATATTGCTCGATAATCTTCTAGAAGATTCCTCTTCTAGACGGCAGAACTCTAAAAACTTTTCGTATTTTCTATCTAAATATATGGTAGCATTTTCATATAAATATCTAGCTAATCTTCTAGACGGTATATCGGAAAATTTTAATTCAAATGCTTGATTAGTATAATTTTCAGTACTTTTATTTCTGATATATCCTTTATTAGAAAATAAACAATTTATTGAAGTTAAGAAAGATTTAGTACCTACTATCGTAAGTCTTGTTCTTAATTTATCACCATCTTTAGATATTGTTAAACATCCATCCCCGTCAACATAACCTCTAATAAAATGTAATATATTTACTGTATTTTTAAATAATTTCAAATTAGGAAATGCCAGAGTTAATGACTTCTGTGGGACACATCCCAATCTATTTAATGTATTCCATAAATGCTTGTTGCGAACAGATAAGTGACAGAATTTAATTCCGTTAGTTTCTCCGATTCTAATTTCTGTTGTTAATTGAAGGAATTTTCTAAATTTCTCTAAATGATCCTTATCTTTTAAAGATAATCTTATTTCTACTCTATTACCCTCTTTAGAAATATTTCCATCTGCATACATGAATCCTAACCAGTAGAACTATTCTTCTGTATTCATAATGTCAAAACAATTCTCATTCAATCTACATTTATTTTGTTGGTTAATTATTTCATAACCCCATTTTTTAAATCTTTCCGATAAAGTTTGACGTTTAATATTATATTTGCTACCAAGTTTTGTCAAACTTCTTGCTTCTTCTGGAGTATTCAAATACTCTTCTAAAGCTTTTTTACAAATTTCATCAATTTCTCCACTTGTTCTCATAATATAAAAATTTACTAGTTATTATTCAACTATAATTAAAAATTTTATATATTATAAGTACTGGAGGAGTAATATTAAATTAGTGTAATTAATACGAAATTTTTATTAAAGTTTTATTCTACCAGTACCTCCAAATAACATTGTTCCACGAGGTTTACCCTGAACTTCACAAAGCTCTTGTCCCTGCACTACAGCAGTATCTAGTCCAGGCCAGGACCCTGCTTCATCATATATTAATAAGTCAACACGGTCTCCACGAATATTAGATGCCTTAGCTCCATTTATTCCAACTACTTCTGATTTAAATCCAACATCCTCAAACTGTCCGTTTACCTTAATCTGTTTACCGGACTTCTTTCTTAAGTCTTGGTCAATCAAGCGTAGTTTGAAGAATCCTCCTCCTGTACAAGTATTCAAGAATGTTAAAGCATTATCAAACTTACTAAAAGTACCTTTAAGGAAGGTATCATTAAAACAGGTAATCATTACTCTGCTTCTTCTGATTACTGAATACATTCTTGCAGATAAGGACGCATTTATTTCGGAGAATCCAATAGAACGAGCTTTCATAAGAGCTGCGTGTTTATGCAGAACTCTAGCCATCTACAGATAATGAAAGAACATATAATGAGATGCGAAAAATATAGGAAAGTCACTACTTGTTCCTTCTCCGGATGCTTTGTTATCATCAATAATAGGAAGCTAGTAGAAGTTTAGGAAGAAATAGTTATCTCCAGTAATTGTATAACCATTAACAGTCATTCCATATTTACATCTTCTATACTATTCCTTCCAAAACTCATTATATCTCTTACTATCTTTTAGATATGGACAATACTTTCCAGTTTTTCTATACACTTCTCTGGTCTCAGTAAACCAATCTGGGTCGAAGTCAAGACCATGTGTTTCATCTATTGGTCTATATCCAGTTATTTCATAAGATAAAGTAGGGTCAAATACCTCTATCTTATCTCCTCTTTTTACATCCCAATAATCAGCATTTTTGCCTCTTTCCTCTCTTATCTTCTATACTAGTTCTCTAGCTTCTTTGGCATCCTCTTTTTGTTCTTTCTCTCTTACCTAATCTACTATATTCTAGATTTCTTCAGGTAATATTTTTTTCTTTCTAGGCATAATTAAAAGTCTCCTGGGTCAAAGCCGTCTGTAGCTCCACCTCTTACAGTAGATTGTTCTGTAAGCTCTTTCTTAACCTGCTCTTCTAGTGTTACTAATTCTTCATGAACTTTATGAAGAGTAGCCATTTCTTTCATTACCTTTTCAGCTTGAAAGACGGGTTTGCCATTATTATCACGTTCATTTAAATCTACTATAGTATCAAAATAATCAATAAACTAGTCAGCTGCTCTTTTAGCTGCTTCTAGAAGTTTTATTGATTTGTTAGAATCCTACAATGCTCGGTATTTTCTACAGGCTTCCCTGAATAACGGGTCATTAAATTCGGATTCAGATAGTCCAGAGTCACTAATAGCTTCATCATGTCTTTCATGTTCTGAATATTGGCTATAGGGACTCTTCCAATCAATAGCTAGATAAATGTAAGATAATTCTCTAGTTACTCGTTCCTTGTCAACAGATTTATCTCTCTGTATCAAAGCCTTAAACTCTTTAACTAGAAGAAGCTCTGGTTCATTTATCTCTAACTATTTAGTTAAAGTGTTATAATTAAATACATTCATACTCATCAATCATTAACATTAACATCTTTAATCTTTTTATTTCATTTTAGAACCGCATTTACTTACTTTCATTTTAGAACCACAAGCATCCTTCTTAGCATACTTTGTTCTATCTGGAACCCATTTTCCATTTTTGAAATTTCCCTTGTGTCCCCTATTTGCCATGACCTCCTAGTCATTATATTTATTAATGGACACAGAATCCCTAGATGCTTCATCCTTTGCAGATTTCATATCCTTTTTATACTAAGCTCTTCCAGCTTTGAACTTGTCAACTTCATTAGCTTTCTTAGTAACCTTAGTTCCTTTCTATGCTTTTTGGCAAGCTTTGCAGATTCTTCCTCCCTGTTTAAAATAAACAAGTTCCTCTCCTTCTGGGCATACTCCTTTTAATTTTTTATAGTATTCTAGTTTAGCTCCAAGTCTAGCCATAACTCCGCCTTGCATCTTCTACATAAATTCTTGATACTTGGCTTTAATTCCATCTTCTCCAAGCTATTCAGCGTAAGCCTATAAATCTTGCTCTGATTGTAATTGTATTCCTTGTGCTTGGGCATCTTGTATCAAGTATGCCATGAATGCCTTCTGTAATTCTTCCTAATTAGCCATTACTCTTCTACTTTAATTAAATCCTTTGTATTAAATACTGCTTCCTGCATTAATCCAGAATCAGTAAACCATCTACATCTTAGTCCTCGTAATCCTTGGTTATCTTTAAATAAAGCTGCTTCTCTTCTTAGAACAAGCATAACTGGAGAGTGCATTACTTTACACTACCGTAAAGTAACACAATCCCCAGGCTTAAAATAAACTTTTTCATCAATTGTTTCCATGCTTCAATTCGTCTCTTCTTTCAGTTAGTTTCTCATTAACTACAGCCATGATTCTATTCTCATTAACTACTACAAATCCTAGTTTATAGAATGGAACCATACATTCACTAGCTATTGTATAAAATACAATATCTCCAGGCTTCAAGAACTCACACTTGTGTCCTACTTCTATCACAGTTCCTACTTTAATAAATTGTTGTTCTTCTTCAATTTCTCCAGTCTCATTAGATTTATAAGTAGGAGTAAATCCACCTAAATCAGTAATAAGACCGCTTTTAGTAGTTTTTATTTTTTGGAATGGGTTTTGTTCAAAAGGTTTAATTAATGCATACCCATACATCGGCATAATTTCAAGTCCATTCATATTGTTAGATAATGACTTAGCGTAATCCTCTAGTGCCTGATTATGTTTAGAGAATTTATCTTCTAACTCATCTACTGCGGTATTAAACTTCTCTTGTTTTTCTCTTAATAATGTTCGGTCTGCAGCCTCTCCATTTAAAATAAAATGTTCTCCCGTACCTTCCATTCCAGTTAATGATAGTGCTAGTTTTTCGTTACTGTTTAATTCTGTTCTTAAAGTTTCCATAATCCATTTTACCATTTACATAAATCACAATGTTCATCTTCAATTCTTGTTTTATTCTCTAATATACAACCACATTCATCGCACACTTCCCCAACAGATGTTTGTAATTTATGGGAACAAGCGTCACAAATTTTTAATCTTTTGGTTGCCAAATCTTGGTTTATTCCGAATATATTGAAATATATACTTTTCAATATTGTTAAAGGTTTAGTAAATATTGCTTTAATCCATTTCCATATCATATCTTCCTCCTTTGTTTCCCTATTTATATTTTGGACAGTAAGTATATAATGCTTATCTGGTTTATATAATATAGGAGTTCCATAGATTACCATTTCCCTGCTGGACAATGTTTCTTTTCGTTTGGAATCTTCTTCTCTAGTAAACATCCACATCCCTTTATATACCCTTCTTTAGGGCTTATACTTATATCATTATTCTTTGGATTTAGATACAAATGCCCATTACATAATCCATTATCTTGGTCACATATTGGGCAGCGTCTACATATCTCAAATCTTTCTTCTATTTCCTCTAGTGTCATAATTAATATTCAATACGTTGACGTTTTCTTTTATTTTCTGCCAATATAGATTCCTTCTTGTAGAAGGCTAGCATTTTTATAACCTCATCTTTTAGGTATGGCAAATGATATACTGTCATATTGTCATTATGATCGAAATGTACCAAAACCAAATCCTCTATTTCAAACTCTGGATTTTTCTTTTGAATCATCCAAGCATAAGTACTTAATTGTAAAGTATAGTGCCAGTAATTAACATCATCTAAATTATTTAGAGGATATTTCATCTTAACAGAAGTTTTGGTTTTAGAATTGAAGAAACTCTTAGTTTCTATTTTCTTATTGGTCTTCCAGTCTCCTATAATTATCTTATTTCCCCTTTTAACTAATAAGTCAATCTGTCCTGCTATTCTGAGCTTTCCATCATCCGATACTCTAGATATTAAATACTCAGGATATACACCATTCTCTAAGTCTAATTCATTGTGGTCTTTTATACACTCGAACTTGCCACCTATTTGATATTTACTAAGGTCTATGTTCTGTTTCTTTTTATAGAAAGAGTTTTCCAAATCTGCATGGATTTTAGTTCCCCTCTCGCATGAGTTTCTATTCTCTAAATCCCAAGCATCTAAGATAGCTTGTTGCTCTTTATTAAACTCGTCTTCTGTAATGTTATGAAGTTCAAGTAGAACTTTATCAAATTTCTTAGTGTTCAACAAAGACTTTTTTTCTATAGCCCAATCTTCTTTAGGTAAGAGTTTCTCTAGTGCTTTATATGCTGACCAGAACTCCTTATCAAATGGTTGGGTGAAAGAATGAATTAAAGTCGTTACAGATATAAACTTCTGTTCTGGCTTTGTAACATCATAATAAATATGAGCTTCTTCCTCAAAAGCTATGTTCCCATTTTGTTTTGTAATTTTACTTTTGTCCATTAGTCATAATTCATTTAATCATTTATCACATTTATCTATATTTATTTGATACTTTTCAAGTATATTAATATTCTTTGTAAGATACAAATGAATAAATAATACATTATATTAAAAATGTCTAACAGTAAGAAAATTACAACATTTGGGTGTCCAATTTTCAAAAATGGGTCGGGCATTCACATTAAAGAGAAGAACAGAGGCAAATTTACAGCATCTGCCAAGGCAGCAGGAGAATCTGTACAAGAACACGCTAAGCATGTACTAAACAATCCTAACGCTACCCCTCTTTAGAAGAAGCGAGCTAATTTTGCTAGGAACAGTAAAAAGTGGAGGCATTAGGAAGGTGGGATAATGCAAGCTGCAGCAGGTTTAGTTCCTATATATGGAACTTATTTAGATTACAAATAGTTTAAAGACAATCCTTCTTGGGGAAATTTTGGTAACATGGCTTTAAGTGGGGTGGGGTTGGGGATGTCCTACAACTAACTGGTTTAGGTTATGGCTTAGGTACTGCGATTAAAGGGTTAAAGACTGCAAACACAGTTAGGAAATCGGCAAAAGCTATATAGCCGCAAGAAATGCTACTCGATTGGCAAATTAGAAGAAAATGCTAGAAAGAGGAGAGGTCGGAAAAAGAGCCTTCTAGGGTTGGGTGCAATCTGGAAATAATTTAAGAAGATCTAACTAGAAACTAGATAAAGCAAATCAATAGAGAAATAGAGCTGCTAAGATTTTTGGAATAAGCTTAATTGAGCCTTCAATAGAGGGTTTCTAGATATATAATAATTTTAAAAATTAATGTATGCCTTTTAAATCAACTTTAGTAAACTGCAAATAGTGTGGAAGAGAATTACCCCTCAATAGAACTTATTTTCGTAGAATAGTTACTAACAAAAAGGAACATTATTCAGAAATATGCAAAGAATGTGAAAAGGAAAATAAGGTAAACTAGGAATGGAAAGATGGCAAACTTAGATGCCATATATGTGGATAGTATAAAGATGAAAATTGCTTTCCTATTAGTGGTCATTATATATACAGAAATTATAGAGATAGCAGATGTACAAAATGTAAAGGAATACAAAATAAGAAAGCTAAAGATAGATACTCTGATGAGAAAAGATTACAATACGTATTAAATAGTAGACTATTAGCTGCCAAGAATAGAGCTTCCTCAAAAGGTATTGAATTTCAACTCTCCCTTTAGGATTTAACTAAATTATGGGATAAGCAAGGTGGAAAATGTGCAATTTCAGGAATACCTATGACATATGAATTGAATTAGGGAAGGGTGTTTTCTAATGTGAGTATAGATTAGGTTGTTCCAGGAAAAGGCTATATTCCTGAAAATATCTAGCTTGTCTGCATGGCTGTTAATTAGATTAAATCTGATTTCGATATGTAGACAGTTTTGTATATATGTAAACAAATTATTAATAATTATGATACATAAGATAATATAGAATTTTAGAAAGAAAAGAAATGCTTCTAAATGGAAACACGAAGATGGAGCTAAGATACATAAACCAAGTGGACATAGATCTATTCTAGATAATGGATGGATTCCTACTACTAGATTAAAGAAAGGAAATTATGGATTAATTAAAACAAGAAAGCAATGAACGCTGTAGTTAAATTAATTAAAGAATTTATACTTAAGATATATCTTTATTTACTATTTATATTTAATAAGTAATATGGACTATAATAGAGCAACTCTTTATGCGGCTACTGGTCGTACTTTATTACTCCCTGGCTGGAAAGGGTATTTTTATTGGGACTATACTAAGAATGAATTAAATTTTAGAAATGGAGACTATCATTTAGATAACAAATAGCTCAAGGAGAAAGGAGTTATGGAACGTAATGATTGGTATTATATAATATGATAATTAAAAATAATATTATACCGTTTGGAGGTTATAAAGTAATTAATCTGTTTGGATTAATATTTACTAAGTCGGATTTGACTGATGAGGATAAGAATCACGAGAATATCCATTCAGTATAGATTTTGGAATGTGCAATAGCGTTTGCAATACTTATATCTATATTATTTGGATTAGAATGGGTATGGTTAGCTATTCCATCTTTCTATATCTGGTATGGATTAGAGTATTTAATTATACGACTATTAAGACTTAAAGATTCTCAAAATGATTGCTACAGAGATGTAAGCTTTGAAGAAGAAGCTTATATGAATGAAGACAATTTACAGTATCTAGAAGGATAGAGAAAGATGTTTTCATGGATAAAATATCTAAAAGTTAACGCATAACAAAATAGGCGAGCCTAGACTTAATTGTCTAAGTTCGCCTATTTTTATTTACTATTATACGTACAAGTGATTCTGTTTGGCTCTTCCCACCAAGGTTTATCTGAAAGTGGAGTTCTGATGCTATTGGGCCAATTTATAATTGGAGTAGTTTCCTCTACTATAGCCTCCATTATTTTAAATAATGTATCCAAGTCTAGCTCTGGAAGCAGCTCATGAATATTAGTTATTGTTTTCTTATAATTTATCATATCCTTTAAAAGTGTTGTTAATAATTACTTTCTCTATCGTAGTATCTACTGACATATTAGTACGATACACTTAGCTTATTTAAGTTGTCTAGATAATCTAAGAACCATTGTTCGTTTTGTTTTCCTTCTTCTACAATAGTATTAATTAAAGATTCTGTAGCTAATAGTGTTATTTCTGCTAGTTCCTCTAATTCCGATTTAGTAAGTTCGTTATATTTTTCAATCAAGTTTAACATAATCCATCCAGTCTTTTATATATGATTTACATTCTTCCAAATCTGGATAGATACTTGCTATAGTGCAACCTGTTTTTGGATTCTTAAAATGATGGAGTTTTGCTTCCTCATTTTTCTCCTCTTCTATATTTCTATTTAATGTTCTATTCCAGTAGTTGTATTTCTCATCTAGCATTTCCTTATCACACTCCTCCAATATTTTCATATTGGGATTACCCATTATTTTGTCATACTTTCTTTTTAAATTAGAAACTTTGACAACATCATTACCATTCAATACGACTGCACACTGTTTCATTTCACTACTTTATAAGTACATATCTTACCTATCTGCTTTCCTTGAATACTTACTTGTGGAAGAAAGTAGCAGGCTTGATTCTCAAATTCTTGAGGTACAAATATGTAATCAAATCTACATCCAACTACCTTATCGCAAACTTTATTCCAATCATCTCCCTCTTCAATAATAAGGGTCTTAGCTCCTGTTGGAGTTACAGCATAATTCTCATTTAAATTTATCATAACTATTAATTTTGGCGTTGCCCTACTAGGATTCGAACCTAGACTAAATGATTTAGAGTCATCTGTGCTGACCATTACACCATAGGGCAGTATTTATTTCTCTTTTAGAGATTTATTCTCTGCTGCCAATTTCTCTAGTTCTTTCCTTAGCTGTTCGTTTTCGTGAAATAAAGCCTGCATAGTTGCATTTACATTAGCAAGAAGTATTCTTATTTGAGCTATTTGTTCATACATATGCTTTCAGTTGTTCTATTTTCATAGTTACTACATTAGATAATGCCATTCTGAATTTAGTAATTCCAGCTCTTACTGATTCCAATTTTCCACTTTCCAAACATTCTTGAATTTTATTCAGTTCGGACTCCCCTAGATATTCGCAGACATCTATAAATAAATCATCATCTAAAGATTCTAAGTATTTCTGGAATTTGCCTACTTCTTCATTAGCTAGACAGCTTTCCTCTTTCTATCTTTCATAAGATATTAATAAGAATAAAGAATCATCTGTAGATTCCGCTTTAATGGTTAGGCCATTACTTGATAGATAATACTACTAGTTCTTATTAATTGCATCGACGAGATTCTTAAACTCGTCCTAATTTAGTAATGTTTCTAAGTCTGTAATCATAATTGTTTCTTTTTTAGTTATATACAACAATACCTTCTGAAAAGTTAAATACAAAGTTAAAAAATTCTAATTCTAATATTATACATATTTCATTTAGTTATCAGTAAATGGGTACAGGTACTTTATATAAATAGCCCCTGGGGGTTTAATAAATTCGGAATTTATACAGGTGAAAGTTACCTAGATTCCGAAAATTATATGAGAGACTGTTATGGCGGTCCACAACCCCCTTAGTCCCCCCCTGTATATTGATATAAAACTAAAACAAAAACAAAAGTAACTCACAGTATTAACAAATTAAAAATTTTTAGTATTATGACACTCGAAGAATTAAAAAACAGTAATCTCAGCGTAGAAGAACGTGCTAAATCAGTGGTAAACTCATTAGGTTTGGAAGGTAATGAACGTTCAGTTGTTGTCGGCTTGAAGAAGGGCGATAAGTTCCAGATTGTTGCTATGAACAAAATGGAATTGACAAACAACACACAAAGAGAAGGACAAGCAAGGTTTGTGCCTATCACTTTCACAACTGACGGTGGTGCATCAATCGGAGCTAAACATTTCGCTGGCGTGACTATCGACGACGAAGCTCCTGCTATTGGTTCTACTCCTTTGGAAAATGCAAATTTCCTTGTTTGGTGCATAGACCACAAAGTAACATTTGTGGTTAAAAGCATCACCTCTGAGGACATCGAAGCACACGGAGGAGTTCCGGCTTATACCAAGAGAACTTACAAACTTGAGGTTGAGGATTACGAGTAAAAGATTGGGGAGAAATCCCCTTTCTTTTATATACAAATAGTCTTTGTAGTTATGGACACAAGAAAAAAGTTCAGAACGAAAAAGTGTTTGTATAGCTGGGGAGCAATCTATGACCCAAAGACTGGAGAAAAGTTAAATCTCAAAGCGGACAGAGTTTATTGTAAAACTTCAGAAGCGTGGATTATGACTTATCAAAAGTCAGAAGAAGACATCCCAAAAGTAATAAGAATTGTCTTTGTAGATTAACATGACTCTCTCGTGTATAAATAAGTGAGAGTGGCAGAATCTAATTGCGGCACAACGAGATTTAAAATGATGTGCAGCTCTAAGGTATTATGAGTTAAAATAAAATGCCCATATGAACTCCATCATTGGAACATTGGTCAACGGAGAAATCAACAACAAAACAAAAAAATCAAAAACCGAGTTAACTTTTGTAGTAGTTTTAGTTTTATGTCTGGCTGATAGGAAAGACTATCATTTCTAGTAAAATCGTGTATGTTTCGCGTGAAAATATGGAGAGTAAGGAGAATAATTGCCCACTACGTCGGCAGCCAATTTTCCTACTTTTTCCAGTTTTCAAAAAATCGCCAGTAGGACGAGTTTTATAACTCATACTACAATGATTATTTACTCTAACATTAGCCTATAAAAAGGCAACAAAAAGCGGGGTTACGCAGATAGCCCAATATCCGAAAATAACTGCTATTAATGAAAATGAGAGTTCGCAAACTTATCTCATGAGTAAGGAGGATTGAGCTATAAGATTGGTCACTTATAGCAATATATGAAAGTACTGCTGACATACCAGTAGACCATGCATGTCATATTTTTATATGTTATGCAATTGTATTAGAAGTTGCCTGGTATAAGCCGCTAGATTAATAAGGCTAGCTGATAAGAGGATACCTCATAAGGGTATATTTCCTACCTCGAACTCAGTCGCAAGAATATGGATTAGCTACCTATATTCTTAGTGAACGTTAGTAACGTAGCTATTTGATTTTCAGTATAGGAAACTGAGAATTAAGTAGTTGAATAACTCTCTATCTTATACTAGTTGCCAAGATAGAGTTTTCCCCATTAGTATAATGCATTGCGCCTTCCTCTAAAGAAGGAGATTCTGGTTCAAACCCGGAGTGGGGAACTTAGTATTTGAGGACTACAGCTACTTGTAGGCTCTATTTGCTGTTAAGGACTATAATGGGTACGCCCAGAGACTAATGCAGAGCATCTCTTATACCAAACAGTATGCTCCTTGATACTGGAGAGATGTCTTATCGAGAGATAAGGCAAAGTATTGTGAGATTATACACTATATAATCGAAAATAGCCATTTGGCTATAGGCACAGGAAAGTTCTGAGACAATTGTGAGGCACAGCGGTGCCTCTACTCCTAAGATAAGAACAACCTTTACGTGGTTTAGGAGATAAGTAAGCTATTCAAGCTGAAACTAATAGTTCTAGTAATAATTAATAAAAATGTTTATCATGGAAATTATCAAGATTAAAGAACAGTCTATCAATGCAGAAGAATCTAAGCTCTATAAGAAAATGTTAGATTCTCTAGGAGTAATCTACGAGACAGAGAAAATTAAGAAGGAGCAAATAGATGTTCCTATCTACGTTCTATTTGAAGAGCTAGATGTTAGGGCAAATAATGCTTTAAGGTCTGTTACTAATGACGTAACCATAACTCTAAGTACTTTCGTTAAACAGTATTCAAAGAGAGATATACTAAGAGTTAGAAATGTAGGAAAGCATACATTGACTCTAGTAGTAGAAGCTTTTAGAAAATTTGGATACGAATTAAACTGAGAATTGGAAGTCCTTCGCCCTTTGCTGGCTTAGAAGTAAAACAGCACTTTTAATAATTTAATAGATAGTAATTTATGATTGTAGATACGATGACAGGTAAAGATATTGTCAGGGAATTTAACCGCGATATAGACTCAATAGATAAAATTGCAGAAAGAATGGCCGTAAAGAAAAGGCGAATACTGTTGAAAATGAAAAATCAAATGACTTTTCCACACTTTGGAGAAATAACTCAGATGAAAGTTGGAAATAACAGATATTATTTAGTATGGAAATGTCTAAGTAGAAATAGTTTAAATTATACGGTATTTACTAAATGTGGCAAAAGAATATATGCTTATTCTACTGATACTACAGTACTGGAGTTTACACGTCATTTTTTAGATAGGTATAACGAGAGGTTTAAAATTGTAGGACTAGATAATATACTAAGGAATATCTGCAAAGATTTTTGCTTAGGAAAAATATTTGATTCTACAGTTGTCACAGATACAGGACTATTTATAATGACTGAAACAGACTACGGATTCAGTGCAGTTACATGCATGAACGATTTATCGAGGAAAAACAATTTAGAAAGATTAGAAAAAATAAGAAAAGGTCTTTCTATATTAGACCCTAAAAGTAAAGATGAAGAAATAATGCAATTGTATAAATTGGGTTTATATGAAGATCCTCTGATGAGTCTTTGAAAATTAAGACGAAACTACCTAGAAATAGGTAGTCAGGATTAAAAGAAAAAGAAAATGAGAAAATTCAACAGATTACACTGCGATTCAACTGTTCGCGCAAGATTTACAGATTCATGGGGAAGAGTGATAACTCTCACTGGAACCCACGCCTTCGAGTATACCATTCACATAGAAGGCATCAGAACAGTTACAGAAACATTTGTGAATGGAAAATTAGCAAGAAAAGATTTAACGAATTAAAAAGAAAACCATGAGAAAAAGATTCAAAGCTGCGAGAATAGCATCTTCAGACAACTACGAATTGTCTAGAAGAATACATTCTCAGTATTTAAAGAGATGGCACAATGCTAACATCGAGGTAATCACTGAAATTACCACATCATTAGTAATCAAAGAACAAAAATACATAAGAGTATTTGGAGAATTAATTCCGATTTCGGAAGAGGAATTGAGAATCCATAACACTCTGATAGTTGAGAACTAATATGGAAGATTTATTAGCAATTGTTAGATGGGGCATTACTTTACCCGTTTGGTTATTAGAACATATACTGAAAGGTTTAACTTTCATTGTTCTAGTATTTGGACTTGTCGTTATGGCGATTTTATTCCCGCTATTTCGATCTACTTGGCGTCGTACAGGCGATTCTCGTGTATTTAAGTATGCAACAAAGTGGAGAGGAAACTATCCACTAACAAAAAAAGTATTTAGTTTATGGCAATAATGAGAAGAATCACCGAAATAAACGGTGAGATAATTATGGTGGAAACTATGATTATTGTAGGCAATATAATCCTTTGTACAATTCATATTAATGGAGAGCTAGTTAAGTATGAAATATTATCTGTTGGACAGTTATGGGAAGATCGTTAGGTCTTTCCGTAGCTGGTCAGAAGCTAACAAATTCAGAATAGTGATGAATAGATTGGATTGGAGGATTGTACCATGACCTATATAGTAGTATTCATAATATTAATTATCATTTGGAAGGCAATTGAAGAACAATGAAGACAATACTTACTCACACAGGAAAGATTTATGTTGATACAGAACATAAACTTGAATTTCTAACCGTAGGAGACTATGGAAAAGAGAACAATATCAAAGCTAATTTCCTAGGATTAACTAAGGAGATTAACGGAGTAGCTAATACTGAAGTTGACCTTAGTAAGAAGTGGGTTGCAACTATTTCCACTCAGAAAGGATGTCCAATGGAATGCAAATTCTGTGATGTTCCGAAATTTGGATTCCATGGAAACGTTTCTATTGAAGAGATGGAATGGCAAATAAGAAACATTATCAAGAATGAGACTGTTAGGAATACTGACAGATTCAATGTGCATTTCGCAAGAATGGGAGAGCCAACTTGGAACGATAATGTGCTAGCATTTGGGATTGTTCTAAAAGAAGTAGTAAAGAGTTGTGGATTGATAGCTAAGACTGTCCATCCAGTAGTTTCTACTATGCTTCCTAGAGCTAATAGAAAACTAGAGAACTTCATACAAACTTGGTGTGGAATCAAGAATGATTTCTATGGAGGTGAGGCAGGTCTTCAATTCTCAATAAATTCTACTAATGACGAACAGAGAAGAGAGTTATTTGACAACAAAAGTCATTCATTAGCTACTATTTCTGAAATGGCTAGTCGTTTACCTATGCCGAAAGGTAGAAAGTATACGTTGAATTTCCCAGTTACTGCACAGACTATTCTGGATGCAAAGGAGTTATCTAGACTTTTCGATAAAGAGAAGTTTATTGTGAAAATAACCCCTATTCATGAAACTGCATCCGCAGTTGAGAATGGTTTTGAAGTAACTGGATACTCTGATTATAATGTTTATCGTCGCTTTGAACAACCTTTATTGAAAGAAGGTTGGGATGTTATAGTGTTTGTTCCATCTAAGGAGGAAGATTCTGACCGAATTACTTGTGGGAACGCACTAATCTCTGAAGAGAAGATTTAACAATTATTAACTAAGAAGAACGTAGTTCGCTGTATATAATAGCGAACACGACGGGGCAGTAGCTTAATGGATAAAGCATCAGACTTCTAATCTGACGAGTGCGAGTTCGACTCTCGCCTGCCTCACTTAAATATTTAATTTTAATCTTTATGAAATAGTGCTTAAATTGTGGGAAGGAGATTCCCAACAGAAATAAATATTGCAACAACGTCTGCTAGTTAGAATATCAACATAAACAAAAATATAAGCTAATTTTAGAGGGAGACGAGTCTATCATGAGAGCCAACTACTCTCCTTCAATATTTAGAGAAGATATTCTTAACGAACAAGATGGTATATGTGCAATATGTGGTTGTAAACCAGAACATAATGGAAAGCCATTAGTGTTTATAGTTGACCACATAGACGGAAAAGCTTCAAACAATAGAAGAGATAATTTAAGATGCATTTGCCCTAACTGCGATTCTCAGTTGGATACTTATAAATCTAAAAATAAAAATAGTGATAGAGTATATTATAGAGAGAATCATAGGTAAGGTCAATTCCATACAAACAGGTTATTAGCTCGAGAAATAACCTTCTGTAAACAGTCAGACGTTGGGAGCTTATAGCCCTACGATAGTGAGGCTAAATTAATGACTCCGTAGCTCAGTTGGTTAGAGCACCAAACTTTTAATTTGGGGGTCCTGGGTTCGAATCCCAGCGGAGTCACAGGCAATTTTCTTGAATTTTTCTTTTTCTTACGCAGTGAGTATTTGTTGTGAAACACATACTTACACCTGGATATAGTTCAGTAGGTAGAACGCTGCATTTGGGATGCAGAGGTCGTGTGTTCGAGCCACACTATCCAGACGAAGTAATCACCATTCACTAGTAGAATAGATGATGTCTATTGGGTGCCTACGTAGATGAATCCCTGATTACTCCAATTAACAGAGGTGAGTTCCCTTAAAATTGTTACCACGCACTAGTGCGGCTATTAGCTACTAGAGGACTTGGGGTGCCAAGAGGAAGAATTGTAGTAGCTATGTTAATTAGAACAAATCTGTTAATTGCTTTATGGGAGTGCGCCAACGTTGGAGAGTTGGGCTTGACTGTAAATCAAGTGCCTATGGCTTAGAAGGTTCGAATCCTTCCACTCCCACAAATTTAATGAATATGTTAATAGGATTTTTAGTATTTATTATTCTAGAAATAGCTATAATAGCTACTATAGGGTTTACTTATTTTCACGAAGATGATAAGAATTTCAAGAATTATCGCAAAGGAAAGAATAGCTGATTTGTTAGACTTAAATTTCGTGTCTAAGATAGAATTAAGACAGGGAAAACAAGGATTTAATAATCCTGCTATTTGTAGAGTAGAAATCTATTTACTACTTGAAAACGACAAAGAGTACTTTAATTCCAAAATGACTGATATTATGTCATGGGCACAAAAGAACAAATGTAACATTGCTTTTACTACTGCTAGTATGGCTCTCAAAGACGGATTTATTAAAGAATCTGCTTTTGATGATTTTAACTACCCAGTTCCTAAAAAGTATAAAGCATTATGTGATATTTATTCAGCAAGTTACTTTAATCTATTTAATAGAAGAAAGCTATAATGGAAGACAAGTACGAAGGATTATCTGATGAAGAACTTAAAGAGATTTTCGAAGATATGGAAGCAGACTATTGGATAGACTACTATCAGTCTCTTTGCGAATGAAACGCAGCAGTTGGCTTTCGGAATCTCTGTCTTAACAAAATGAGTCCGTAATTGGGATTGTAACCGGTAATTGGTAGCCGCGCAGACTGTAAATCTGCTCTCTTTTGAGACTGGAGGTTCGAGTCCTCCCAATCCCACACATTTTAATTAATTAGATTATGACAAAAGAAGAAGCAATTAGAGCTATGTCTGAAGGAAAGAAAGTAAGGCATAGATACTTTAGTAAAGACGAATGGGTAACTATAAATTCCAGCGGACTATATGAGTTCGAGGATGGTATAAAAGTTGACTCATCGTTATTCTGGATGGACAGACAGGATTCCTATTGGAATGATGGATGGAGCTTAGTTTAACTTTAAATAAGAATAAAAATGACAACGTATGAATACGGAGAAGGATACTTACCAGAAATCTGGTACTAGTGTAGTATTTCAAAAAGAAATTAAGCAGTGTAGAGAATGTCCGCACTGCTTAATTGTTCCTGACCCAGATCCTAATGACTGGTTCAATGATGACGACGAGAAAGCGCTCTGTAAGGAGTCTGAGAATAAACTAATTGAAGGAATGTTAAGACCTTACGAAAGGGTATTAATTCCAGATTGGTGTCCATTAAAAACTAATAAATAAAATGAATAAAATGAATAAAACAAAAGCTTGCCTTGAAATAACTTTAGAACAGGCACGTAAATGGTATGAGGGTGGCAATGAAGACTTGAAAAAATTAGCTCTTACCGCTTTTAGCGAAGAAGTTCTAGTCCCTTCTCTTGGAGAAATATTAGAATCTGAAAAGGATTGGGATGTGCTATTTTTACCTTTAGGGATATCAGAGCAAACTAAGTCTCTAATTTGTCTACAAATAGTAGCTAATTACTTAAACAATGGTTGGAATAAAACAGAGAGTAACAGCGGTTATTTCCTTGGAAGGGGTTCTTCTCTATCTGGAAAGACGGAAACTGATATAAAAGGAGTGTACGTCGTTATGCATCAAAACGTAAAATATCCAGGTGTTGTTTATTTTAGAACTGTAGCTGATGTACAGAAAGCGGTGAAGATACTAGGAAAGAAGTTGCTGCCGCTATTCGAATAATTTGATGGTGTTATTAGTTCAGTTGGCAGAACGCTACATTGTGGCTGTAGAGGTCAGCGGTTCGAGTCCGCTATAACACCCTAATCATGTTTTATTAAATATTATAACGAATGAAAAAGACAATTGAAATTGAATGTCCAGATGGTTATAAACCCATCTATAATGCCGAAACTGGCAATGTTGAAATCGTTCCAGAAAACATTATGGGACGGATAAGAACCTATGAGGATGCTGTAAACTATCTAGGGTGTGTTACTAGAGATACTATTTACTACAATAGATCTGTAAATTCTCTAGCTAAGTTGCAGACAGTCTTGGATGCGCTAAATGAAGGCCACAAGTTCAATCTGTTAACTGGTACTATATGGTATCCCTGGGTTCGCTTCTTTAGAATGAAATCAGTTCCGAAGGATGCAGAAGTCATTGGTCACTTCCGTTATCAGGGCGAGAAATTCGCGTTGGTGGGCGGCCACGCGTATGATGGCGGCGATGCGGGTCTCGGCTCTTTCTATTCTAACAATGGCGTCGGCGTTGCCGATTCCGCTGTCGGGATGCTTGCGTGCAAATCTGAAGAGATTGCCAAATACGTATCAACCCAGTTTGGAAAGCTAGTGTTCGATGCTTGTTTTGCAAGACATTTCAAGGGTGAAGAATTTGAATGGCTTGACTAATGAAAAAGTTCCTTGTAATTATGCTTGCTATGCTCTGGATGAGCGTAGCAGCTTTTTCTCAAATAACTATATCACAAGAAGACTATGATAAGTTGCCTGGTGAAACTAGAACTCAAATCGAGAAGATAACAACAGAGAAAGCTATAAAGGGTGAAATCAAGGAAGTTTCTGAGTATGCAAATCTTGGTAAGGAAATTGGCGTAGCAGTCAATGAAACCTTAAAAGCAGTTGAAGATTCAGCCATAAGAATAGCAGAATCCGACCTAGGACAAACAGCAATAACTATCGTAGTGTGGAAACTCCTCTATAAGGAGATAGCCGGAATTGTAGTAGGCACCATACTATTAGGAATATCAGTATTTATGCTATTAACTGGTAGAGGTAGACTATCTAAAAACGATGAAGATGCTGGAGGTTGGATAAGTGTGGTAGGAGGAGCTGTATTCTTTATATCTTCAATGATTTGTATATTTGGCTGAGGAGCAGTCCAGGCTATAGGCTGGTGTATTCTAGCTATATTCTGTGTAATATTGCTTCTTGGTATGATTTTTGGCTAGTCATAAGACTAGCTTTTGGAAGGGTGGCAGAGTCAGGTTTATTGCAACGGTCCTGAAAACCGTCGGGCGGTAACACGTCCCCAGGGTTCGAATCCCTGTCCTTCCGCAAATACGTCCGTACTCAAGTGGTTTAAGAGGATAGTCTCCAAAACTATTATTCCTAGGTTCGAATCCTAGCGGGCGTGCTCATTTATTAATAAATTAGATTATGAAAAAGTTAACAATTATTTCATTAGGACTTGTGCTACTATTTAGTTGTTCGGGTTCAACTAGTGAACTAGAAGCTACTAGGAATACCAGAGATGGAATTATTCCATTTGGTGCCGCAGTTCACTTTAAATACAAGAATCATCAGTACATTAAATTCACCGAGGGAAATGGGAACTACAAGGTTGTAGGAGTAGTTCATGACCCAGATTGTAAATATTGTAAGAGATGAGCGAAGTGTATTATCTTTTGGCAGCCATTTCATATGGCATTTTTCTAGTTCAATTCATTTTATCTTGGTTCGGTGGAGACACCGACTTAGATGTTGATTTAGATGGAGAACTAGATATGAACGTGAGTGATATTGTCTCATTTAAGGGATTAATCCATTTTATAATGGGAGCTAGTGGATGGCTTTGTGTTAAGCAATCTGTATCTCATTCTGTAGAATGGTATGATTATCTAATCGCATTAGTATGCGGTATTCTTTTCGTGGTTATACTTTACTACTTATATAAACTCTGTTTAAAACTCCAGCATCAAGTTATTCCAGAAGAGGGTGAAGCCTTGATTGGAAGGGTTGGAATTATCACAGTTCCTTGTGAAAACCATTTCTTCATTACTATTGAAGTAAATGGAGGTTCTGAGGAAATTGTTGCCTATCCAGAAGTTCCAAAAATGGGATATATGGTTGGTACTCGTGTGGTAATTTCTAAATTTGAGAATGGAAAGTATTATTTTAACTAAAAAGAATTTTTAAAAGATGACAACAGAAACTCTTATTGTAGCAGGTGTTATTGTATTGCTAGTAGTTTTAACCTTTATTGGGCTTTTGTCACGGTATCGTAAGTGTGCCAGTGATGAAATCTTGGTTGTGTTTGGTAAGGCTGGTAAGAAAAAGGTAGTTAACGAGAAGACTGGAAAGTCGGAGGAAGTTATTCTGCCATCCAAAATCATTCATGGTGGAGGTACATTCGTAATGCCAGTAATTCAAGACTGGGCTAAAATGTCCTTGAAACCTATCCAAATTCAAGTAAATGTTACTGGTGTTTCCAGTCAAATGATTAAGGTAACTATTCCTGTAACATTGACCACTGGTATTGGAACTACTCAAACATTAATGCAAAATGCTGCAAGCAGATTCTTAACAGCTAAAACTTCTGAAATCTCAGACCAAATCAAGGATATTCTCATTGGTGAAGTGAGAAGCTTGATGGCTACAATGACGATTGAGGAAATTAATGCTGATAGAATCAAGTTTATCGGCAAAGCTAAGGAGAATATTGAGACCGAGTTAAATAAGGTAGGTTTCAGTATTATCAACATTAACAATGCTGATATTTCGGATGATGCAAACTATATCAAGAATCTAGGTCAGAAAGCTGCAACTAAAGCTCTTGCTCAGGCACAAGCAGACATTGCAGAAGAGAAAAAGAAAGGAGATATTCAGATTGCAGAAACCAACAAGCAACGTGAAATTGCTGTAGCAGACGCTGAGAAAGAGCGTGAAACTACTGTTGCTCAGACTAGACAAGAGCAAGAGGTTCGTGTGGCAGAGATTAACCAGGAGAAGGAAATCAAACTTGCAGAAGCTGAGAAGAATAAACAATCAGGTATTGCTAATCAGAAAGCTGAGCAAGCTGCCAATATTGCTAAAGCTAATACTGCAGCAGAATCGGAGAAAGCTAAAGCAGAAGCTGAGAAAATTTCAGCTATAGCCAAAGCTCAAGCAGAAGCCGATTCTAATAGAGCAGAATCTGAATCACTGGCTGAGGCTAATGTAGCCAAGGCTAAAGCAGAAGCTGACTCTAAGAAAGCAGAAGCAGAAGCAGAGAAACAAACCCGTATTGCTCAGGCTAAGCAAAAACAGGAAGCTGAGACGCAAAAAGCAATTAACGAACAGGAAGCTGCAGTTGCTAAGTATGAGTCAGACAAGCGTGTAAAGGCAGCCGAAGCTGATAAGATTGCAGGAGTGGCAGAACAAAATGCCACGATTGAAGTCTCTAAAGCTAAGGGAGAAGCCGAGAAAGCTAAGGCTGAAGCTGAAAAGGTAGCAGGAACTTCTAAGGTAGAAGCTCAAATGACTATCGAGAAAACTAAGCAAGAAAAGCAACTGGAAGTAAACGAAGCAGCTGCATTGGCTATGGAAGCTAAGCTTCATGCTGAGACGATTGTTCCTGCTCAAAAGGAGAAGGAACGTATCACAATTGAAGCAGAAGCTGTTAAGCAGAAAGCCGTACTTGAAGCAGAAGCTAAGGCTGCTGAAATTCTGAAAGAAGCAGAGGCTAAAGCAAATGCTACAAAGTTGCAGCTAGAAGCCGAAGCTGAAGGTACAAGAAAGAAACTGCTTGCTGAAGCTGAGGGTAAGAGAGCATCTTTGATGGCTGAGGCTGATAAAGTCCAGGCTATTGAAATGGCTCCTGCTCTGGCAGTCCAGAAGATGATTGAATCTGGCTTGACTCCTGAAATGGTGGTTCAGTACAAGACAGTTGACCAGTTGACAGGTATTGCAGAAGCATCTGCTCAGATGTTTGAACACGTTCACCTTGGACAGGTTACTGTTTATGGTAACGAGAATACCGCTGGTAACTTCATGGCTAAAACTGCTGAGAACTTGAATCCTGCGTTTGACTTGCTTCGCTCTATACCTTTCGCTGATACACTGAAAAGTGTTCTCGGCAAGAAAGGGTTGGAGGAGAAGAAAGCCGAAACAACTGAGTTTGAAGAAGTGAAGTAATTCACAGCGAAGGGGCTTTACAATTTCAATAGTAAAGTATAACAAAAGCCCCTTCGCAATTTGGAGGTATGGGTGAGTGGCTTAAACCACCGTCCCGCTAAGACGGAGGGCCTTCGGGTCCCGCTGGTTCGAATCCAGCTGCCTCCGCTTAATAAAATGTTTTATGGAAGAAAGAATTGAAATATTTAAGTCTCTTCATAAGTCATTTCTTGATATGCTTATGGATGATACTTGGCTAATGGAGGAGCCTATTGACGTAGCTGAAACAGAAGCTTGCTGGAGATGGGCAATAGAATTGGGAGATGAAACTGTTCCAGTAGAAAAGTTTGAGGAAGAATTTAAGTTTTCTTTACAAGATTTAACTAACTGGTGGAACAAAAAAGTATTAGATTTGAGTATCTAATTATATGGGGCGATAGCTCAGTAGGTAGAGCGCTGGACTGAAAATCCAGGACGTTAGCGGCGGTTCGATCCCGCCTCGCCCCACGCATTGTGTGTTTTTTCATGGTAAATATGAGCTTGACGGTTCGGGAGAATAGTTAAGCTAAATTGGGCTATGGTGTAATGGTTAGCACTACAGATTTTGATTCTGTCAGTCTAGGTTCGAGTCCTAGTAGCCCAACTAAATACAGTCGTTGAGGAGACTCGACCTTGCGTACCTAGAGTCGGTAAAGTTAGCTGAATAAATCCGATGCAGTATTATCCACGAATAATCAAACAGACGTCTACAGAATAGTGGAAGCGAGAGCGCAGAAAGGCTGTATTTTAATAATAGGTATTATGGATAAAGAGAATTATAGGAAAGTAGTTAAAATCTGTGAGAAGAGCAGATGTAAAGTAAGAGAAAATTCATTTGGGGTTTGTTGGTGTGTAAGATGTGGTAAATTACATTCTGATGCTCCAGCTAAGTTAAAATCTGAAGAACAAATTGTAGTAAAATGAAAGTAATAATTAATAGCTGTTTACTTACAGAATTACTAAAGAATTTCCAAACTTCCCTGGATAATATGTCGGTTATTGGAGAAACATATTCTGAGGAGGACATGGAGAAACTAATCCAAGAGTTCGTTAGGTTCAATATAAAGCCTGACAATATCATTGGTAAAACTGTAATATTTAAGTGTCAATCAATAAGTGCTTATGCTTAACGTAACTTCTTTTAATATTGGAGATATTACAAGTAAGGTATCTCTTAATGCACCTAGTACCGGAATAATTCAGAAATCTCATCCTAGAAGTAATTTTGTTAGATTTCATGCTAGGTCTCCAATGTCTGAGTGTGTACTCTCTGATTCTCCTAGGTTAGCTAAAAACTCTACACGTAAACTTGTAGTACTACAAATAATGGTATTTGGAAATGATGAATTATTGGTAGAATACGTTTATGAAGAGGATTTATTAGAAAGAGAATAAGAAACCTATTTAGGGCCTGTAGCTCAGTCGGTTAGAGCAGGACACTCATAATGTCAAGGTCGTCGGTTCAAGCCCGGCCAGGCCCACAAACCTAAAAATGTAAAAAGTATGAATTATCAGTATTTTGGATTATTTCTTGAGGAGGATTATAGAAACAAACTTCTAAAGATTATTGTTGACAATCCTATTGTATCTAACTTAGTATTCCAGAGAGGAAGTACTCTTTATCTGGATCATTGTACTCTACTTCATAATAGTCAAAACGATGAAGAGATATTTGAGGAATTAATAAAACATATTAGAAGAGACCCATTCAAAATGTATCGTATAATAATTGACGGAATTGGTTTTTCTAATAAAGCTATAGCTTTCAGAGTCGTTATCGAAGATTCAAAATTTCCCTGTGCAAACGCTAAACCTCATATTACTATTTGTACTATAAACAAAGGAAAGCCAGTAGATAGTAACGAGATTACGAATTGGATTCCTTTTCCTAGTGTTAGTATATACGGAAAACTTAAAATGGTGTGATATGTGGAATGAGAACCCTATGAAAATCTATGCTAAGAATCATCCCGGCTGTTCTCTTCAAGAATATTGTGAATATTTAGATAATATTGCTAGAGAGGAAGCAGAAAGAAGGAGACTAAAAGAAGAAGAAAATAATCAACTTCTAAAAAGTTTTGAGGGAAAATGCTTTCAAATAAACTTCAATGGGCAATCATTTGGTTATTTTAAGATAACTAAAGATATTACTGCCCTTAGAGAAGATGTTAAAGAAGATTTCTATGAGGTCTTTATAGACAGCAATACAACTAGAATAGGTCTTGAAAAGAAGAGAATGATAAATCGTCAATGGCTTCCTGGACAGGGAAGTGAAAAGTGTACAATAGTTCCTGAAGAATTATTCAATAAAGTAGTCAAGTATTATCAAGAAATGTGTGCTATGGCTGAGAAAATAAGAGACAGGGAATTGTAACCTTGGGGTAGTGGCGGAATTGGTAGACGCGCTAGACTTAGGATCTAGTACAGAAATGTGTGAGGGTTCGAGTCCCTCCTACCCTACAACTTTTATTCAATTATAGATTATGAAAGAGTTAAGTGAAATTATTCAAGAATTGGTAGACAATAGCAATTCCATGAATCAAATCGATTCAAAAACTGCTATACAGTATGTTGTAGAGGCTTACGAAGCTGGAATGGATAAGGCTAAAGAACTTATCAAAGACAGTGGAGAACTTTAATTAACTAAATGTTTCAGAACATTCATATTAAATAACAATTAAAAATAAAGAAATGAACAAAGTTTGGATGTGTTCTGGGTCTACATACACCCAAGTAGGCTCAGGTTACAAGGTTTCGGAATCTCTTCCGGTTGGTATTTACAGTATTAGTCTGACAATGACAGGTTATCACCTGGATAAGTATGCAGACAAGTTCGTGTTTCCGTACAAGATGTATGGACTGCAGGAAGATTTCATAGACCATGTAATCAAAACTTATAGTAACACAGAAGGAAACTTGGGAATCATGCTTACTGGTACAAAAGGTACTGGAAAGACTGTCACAGCTAAAGAATTAGCTAACAAATTGAACCTTCCTGTTATTATTGTAAAGGATATGGGAGACCACAATCAATCTATGATTGAGTTTCTCTCTGGCATTGAGGGAGACTGTGTTCTCTTCCTAGACGAGTTTGAAAAGAACTTCAGCGAATCGGATTCTACAATCCTCCAAATTATGGATGGAGTTTATAACTCCAAGTATCGTAAGGTATTCTTGTTGACTACTAATGCAATGTCTATCAACGAGAATATGGTAGGACGTCCGTCTAGAATCCGCTACGTCAAGAAGTTTGAAAATCTTGATTTGAAGGTTGTAAACGAATATCTAGACGATGCCTTGGAGGTTCCAGAAGCACGTCAAGATTTGCTTGACTTCATTGATTCTTTGACCATATCAACTATTGATATTCTCAAAACTATAGTTAATGAAGTTAACATTCATGGAATCGAAGGTTTGAGAAAGGCTAAGAGTTTCTTCAATGTAGTAACTAATCAGTATGAGTATTCTTGTATCAGAGGTTATGCTTACACTGGAGAAATTGAGCAAGACAAGAATAAGTTCTCTATTGAGAACTTCTCCAAGGCTGTTGAGAGATTTAATAATCCTATACCTAAGCCTATTGTTAACGATGAGGATAACTGTACTATGGAGGAAAGAAAAGCTCTCAACGAATACTATGAGTATCGTCGCCATAACTTCCACAACCTGTCGTATAACTTTATCTACTCTTCTACCAAGTTCAGCAATCTTAAGGTGGGAGACGACTTCTACAATGACGAGATTATCGCTATTGATAAGAAGTTGAATGTTATTGTTACTAAGTGCGGTAATGAAATTAACTACTTTTGGATTAAAGATCCTAACAGTAAACCATCTCTGTATCGCACAGGAAGATACGATTCTTTGGTACTTTAAAAACTGGGGAGCTAGTCTCCCTTTTATGTCTGGATGCCCGAGTGGTCTAAGGGAACGGTCTGCAAAACCGTGTTTCGTAGGTTCGAATCCCACTCCAGATTCTACACCAATTTATTTACCTATGGACAGAAAATTAAGAAGAGAGCTTTCTAAAAGAAAGTGGATTTCTAGAGCTAAAAAAATCTACAATTCTTATAAGGAATTTTATGTTCCAATAAAAGGAATTAAAGATTATAGAACACGATTTACTTTCGGTTCAGTTAGAGTTTGTGAATCAATTACGGATTTTCTTAATGATTCCAAGTATGCCAAAATGCTTAAGAATTGCACTTCTCCTTACAGAAGTAAGATGATGCAATACGAATATAAGAAAGAGAATAGAAAAGATAGATATAAGGCTAAGAAAGATATTCAGGAAGATATTCAGGAATATGAGTCCAGAGACAATCTTTCATGCTCATCATGTATGTTCTATGATGGAGGTCTATGCGAGAAAGGATTATTAATGACAGATGATTGTCCAGAATATTGGGATTAATTATGGATAAGTATATTAATGGAAATTTAATAAAGAGGATATTAGTTTTTAAAACTAGAAAACATCCAGAATGGAAGCATAAAATAGCAGATACCAAATTCTTATTCTGGAAAAGGCATATTGACTATTGGTATCTTCTAGACCCATGCTTTGGGACTTACTCTGAGAAAGGGATGCTCGAATCAATTAGTAAGAGAACGTCCTTCTACAAGGATGGAATAGTATACCAGAAGCCGCATATTATTCTAGAGTTCTCTGAGAGACATGATGAGTCTATCTATTTTGATAGTGATGAGGAAATGGAAGGCTGGCTTGAGTCTTTCAGGCAAGAATTTGGAAAACCATTTATTTATATAGAATAATACCTTTATCCCAGTTTAGAGCTTAGCTCAAGTAGTGAAGAACAGTAGCTATTGGTTAAAACGAGGTGGAGTGCCAGACGAAAGACTGGAATTAACATAGTTTAACTTTGAATCTCCGACTATGCGGAGTATCATTATGGCAGAATTGATTTTCTTACCTAATGGAAAATGCGATTTGAAATTTCATGCTAACATCAAAAACTTTAAAAGAGTTGAGATTGTGAAGCATAAGAAGAACTTCTTCAGGGTCTATGTAGACCGCAACGATAGCGTTTATGACGTGAAACGGTGCGAAGTCATCACTTGGAAGACCATAGAGAGGGGAAAAAGAAAGGTGAATGTTCCTGACAAAGTTGACGAGGTACGTGATGTACATCTGTTTGACAAAACTAAGGGAAATCCGTTCAAGATTGCGGTTACTAAAATAATCGGCGAGATTGAGGCACAGGAATTACTATCTTAAGATAGCGTTTAGGAGAGTATCGTATAACTCTCCTTATGCAGATGTGGTGTTAATGGTTTGAGCACGTCAGACTTCCAATCTGAAGGGGAGAGTTCGAGTCTCTCTATCTGCACATTTGTAGGTATAGCACAATGGTTAGTGCATCGGCTTGCCATGCCGAGGATGTGAGTTCGATTCTCATTACCTACTCAATATTCCGATTTAGCTCAGTTGGCAGAGCGCCCACAACTATAAGGCATTGGTGGGAGGTCAGGGGTTCAAATCCTTTAATCGGAACAAATCTCGGTGTACCAGAGTGGTTTAATGGCTAGGACTGCAAATCCTTAGTTCGTCAGTTCGAATCTGACCACCGAGTCACTGTTTCGACATTTTCAGTCTAAATGCCGTGTCTGGAGACGTTACCAACCAGTCGTGCTATACGGTTAGAATAGTCCGTGCCTCACTGGTGATAGAGGCATCCCTGGGTAGCGGATGTAAAGTGGCTACCAATATCGTGGAGTAGAGAAGTGGTCATCTCGCTAGGCTCATAACCTAGAAATCGTCATAAACGGTTCGAATCCTACCTCCGCAACAAAACTCCTTTTGTGGCTCTGAATTAGATTAATTATTAACAATTTTAAACTTTGATGTTATGAAGAAAGTAATTAATGTTGTGAAGAAAGCTGCTAAGTGGTATTTTGAACAGAGTTCTAAGAGCTATACATGGTTAGTTTCTGGAACTATTCCGCCTCCTTATAGAGGTCTAGAGTAAAGATACTACTAAAAGGTAAGTACCAAAGGGTACTTATCTACACCCGTGGAGAAAATTAACTATTGGGGTATAGTTCAAAGGTCAGAACTTTTGACTGTTAATCAAAGAATCATGGTTCGAGTCCATGTGCCCCAGC